>Ga0123355_10000220_pt1 | contig 71950 bp, 51 predicted proteins | sample TergutEmb28metaG_3_FD_89872 | JGI IMG/M metagenome (GOLD analysis project Ga0123355, IMG submission 89872) | Embiratermes neotenicus P1 segment gut microbial communities from Petit-Saut dam, French Guiana - Emb289 P1 | ecosystem: Host-associated > Arthropoda: Insects > Digestive system > Gut ...
AATCGCATTGGTAAATTGCCGCTCCCCGAAGGTATGCAAGGCATACTTTCCGCTATAAGGGCAAGAGGCTTTGGCATTATTGGTCTTGACTATTTGCATATCGAAGCATACAACACACTTCCATTAATTCATCGCGACCCTTTTGATGGAATAATTATCGCAACCGCACTTGCGGAAAAAATGTCAATCATAACCGCTGATGAAAATATCCAAAAATATGACGTGTCATGGATTTGGTGAATGTTGTGTAATTGCATGAGCAGAAGATGCCCAACCGAGCATCCTCTGCTCACCTACACTTGGATTCCTCCCCCTTCCCACATGGCAAAACGCCTTATTTATACCGCAAATGAACTGACAGCCATGTTATTTTAGTAGGCTTGTTCCTCAATCCCCTTAATAACATACCAATTGTGTTTATTGTTGACGCACTAATTCACTTTCCCTTCGACAAGTAATGCAGATAGTTGATGATTTCATTTTCTCCCATTTGGTCGGCTGGCTTATCGTAATAATCTTGATACAATTTTGCTTTCTTCGTGTATTCATCAACCGTCACTGCGCATCTTCCACGCACTTCTAAATCTCTTGACATTTTTTGCTGTATTTCGCTTTTTGTCATTGGGCTTTGCTCAATGGATTAAACCAGTTCTATCTCTATAATTGCACTTTTGCTACCGCTCCTAGCGGTTTCGTTCTGCTTATACTGCGGTATATTCTAGTTCCTCTTTTTCTTCTTTTTTGTGCTTTGGGAATTGATTTTATTTGGAACATATCCGTTTGGTTCACTAAATCCATGCTTTGATTTCTCTAAATATTGCTTAGTTTTTGGACGCAACATTTTTTCCATTTTGAGAAAAACATCACGGTCTAACCCAAACAAGCCATCTAATATTTGTATCTGCATTAGGTTGCCGACCCCACCGTCCTCGCTGTTTGCCATGTCTTCCATAAAATCCAGAATCCGTTCAAGCAAATCATCATCTATGATTTCACAAGTTACAAGACCGACAAACAAATGTTCCAATAACTCGTAGTAACAGTACGTGGGAATATCCACATCGCCCATCTCAAAAGTTAGCTTGCCTTCAAAAAATTCTGGCATGTTGAGGACTTCGGGTATTCTCTCATCTAAAACTTTTCGCATTTCTTCATACATATACAATTTGCCACCCCCAATTTGCTTGCACAAATCACTGAAAATATAAATACTACCGCCGATGTTGACGGCGCAAACGCCTTGTAGAAAACATTACTACTACAGCGGCTCTATTCCTCAATATTATACTTGCAATTCTCACGTTTTTTTGACATTTGATACCGATTCCAATTTAAATCCTATCTGCCTATCGCGGCTAAGCGCGGGAAAGCGCTTGCTCCGCGTTTCCCGCAGCCGCTCTGTCAGATAGGTTTAAATTTGGAATCGGTATGAGTAATATGTCCTTTGAACCTTTGCTACAAAATATTTTACAAAGGTTTAGGGAAGTATAACTCATTGCGGCAGGTTCTCATTTCCGCTATTTTTCCTGTGTTCCATAAGCATAAGGATTTGGAGTTGTTAACTGTATGGATGAAGTCCTAAGGCAAGAAAAAAAATACCTTATAACCCTGGATAAATACTATTACCTATCCCGCCAACTATCCCGCGTTCTTGAAGAAGATACCCATAGCAGCGGTGACGGGTATTTAATACGCTCTTTGTACTACGATGACATAGATAATACCGATTATGAAGAAAAGATAAACGGCGTTGAAGTACGCAGAAAAATAAGGCTGCGTAATTACGGCCCAAGCTCGGACACCGCGAAACTGGAACTAAAGCAAAAGCAGGGCCAGTGGCAAAAAAAGCGCTCGCTGATACTGGATAAGGACAAGGCCCAAAGCCTTATAGGCGGAAACTACACCACACTACTAGAGTGCAATTCCGACTTTGCAGACGAATGCTTCGGCATAATGAGTATGCGCTGTTACCGGCCCAAGGCCGTTGTAACATATAACCGCAAGGTTTATATAGCTAAAGAAAACGAAACTCGTATAACCTTTGACCATAATATCAGAGGCTCGGAGTCCTATTTCGATATTTTTTCATATAGCCTAGTAGAAAACCCTATTTTCGACCCATATATAGTGGTACTAGAGGTGAAATACAATAACTTTTTACTAAGCTATATTAAAGATATTATCCAATCAAGCAATGAAAGCGAGCGGGCAATAAGCAAGTACTGCCTAGGGCGCTCACTTCTGGATAAATATTATTGGTGGGGATAATTTAAGCAAGAAGTTAAGGTTCAAGCATAATTAACCCAAAATGTAAGCATACTACTTTGGAATAAAGACTAGACAACAATTTATCGAATGGAGACTGGTATGACAGGCGCATTAAGAGATTTAGTAAATCAAAGCGGTAGCTTAACAGTACAAGATATTAGTATACGTATTGCCGTTGCGGCTGTATTAAGCATGGTAATTTATGTTTCGTACTGGTATACCCATACGGGTACATCTTATAGCGGTAAGTTTAATGTATCCCTTGTTACAATAACCATTTTAACATGTACGGTTATGACTGTTATAGGCAATAATATTGCCCTCTCTCTTGGTATGGCGGGGGCATTATCTATTGTGCGCTTCCGTACGGCCATTAAGGATTCCAGGGATACCGCTTATATTTTCTGGTCGGTTATAGTGGGGCTATGTAGCGGCGTTGCGGACTTTTGGACAGCGGTTATTGGTAGTGCCGCAGTATTTATTGTACTGCTGATAATGGGCAAAGTGCGTAACGAAAACCGGATTTTGCTAATAATCAAAGGCAACCGCAGCTTGGAAAAGGATATCGAAGGAGTAATATTTACCCACTTTAACCGCAAGGCACTTTTACGGGTAAAAAATACAACCCCGCAATCCTTAGAGTTGATATACGAACTTGACAGGCACACCTACAGCCAAACCTATAAAGGCGGAAAAAACATTTCGCAGCTCCTGTACGAAAAAGACGGTATGGAGTACGTAAACATTGTTACCCAAAACGATGAAATAAGCGGGTGATTATATGCGCGCAAGCATTTTGTATTACATCGGCTCGTTTGTTGCGGTATTAACAACCCTAATGGTTTTTATTTATATAGACAGCAACGCTAGTACAATGGGGTATCACCAGCATATGAATAGCCCCAGCGAAGCAGATTTGGGAATATGTACACGTTGCAACCAAGGTGTTTTTCTGTGTACACATTTGCCTATAATAAAAATTGATACATTTGGCCAAGATATTCCCGGGCGGCCTGACATCTTTGACATATCTAATACAAACCCGGTTATGCACGGCCTTCGTACAACGCCGGAAGGGGAAACAGAAATATCGGCCCATGTATCTGTAATAGATAATTTCAATGACTGGAACCACGACACAGACAACCTCGCATTTGAGTCTATGGCAACAATGCGCATACGCGGTAATTCGTCTCGTTTTTTTGACAAGCCAAATTACCGCATACGCTTGACAGACGAAAACGAAAGCAACAACCGGCTACCCCTGCTTGGCATGGCGCCGGGCCATGAGTGGGCGCTGCACGGCCCATTTTTGGATAAAACCCTTATGCGAAACTATATGTGGATGAATATCGCCGCAGATGTAATAAACGGGCCGTTTGTACCTGATGTGCGGTTTTTTGAACTAATTTTAAACGGGGAGTTTCAAGGGCTTTACGTGCTTATGGAGACTTTAAGGGTAGAGCCTAACCGCATTGCCTTAAACCGCTATAGGCAAGGCATGACTGAAACCAGTTACTTTTTCCGCATAGAGTGGGTCAGGCCAAGCTACAGGGAAATGGATACCTTTAGTGCGTATACCCTAAGGCTGGAAGAGGAGAGCATTGTAGAGCTTTTGTATCCTACGTATCTAAACCAAAGCGACAGAGTGCTTAGCTATGTAACAGGCAGCATTAACTCGTTCGAGCGCATGTTATATTCCCAGGAAATACTGCATAACCCAAGGTCAGTTGAAAAATACATTGATATAGACTCGTTTGTTGACTTTTTTATCATTAACGATTTCTTGGGCAATAATGACCTATTTGGTGGTTCTACCTATTTCCACAACGATATAAGGGGCAGGCTGGTTGCAGGCCCGGTATGGGATTTTAATAATGTATTTGATAATTTTACCTTAACTATGCCTGTAGACGAATTTTATCTTAACGGGCGGGGCTGGTTTGACAGATTATTCATGTCACCGTACTTCACAGAGCAGGTTATTCACCGCTGGAATAGTTTAAGACAAGGTGTTTTATCCGAACAAAGGCTGGTAGCCTACATGGACGAAGTTGCCACTTGGCTTGGCAGTGCCGTTGACCGGAACTTTGAAGTATGGGGATACAGTTTTGATTATACAAATGTAAGTGTTGATGCGCGCCGTTTCCCAAGGCCGGAAGAACGCGCCGCAGGAATTACAGAAGCAGACCTTAACCCCGCAAGCTTTGAAGAGGCAATGGACCAAAAGAGAGACTTTATGATAGAACGCGGCCGCTGGATGGACAACCATATAGAAATACTGCGCCAATACAGCCACCCTTCAAGACATGCGCTGTGGCAGCTGCCTTAGTGGAGTGTGATTCTCATGTTAAAATATCTGATTTCTGTGTTTATTGTGATGATACTGGCTGTTGTGGCGTTCTACGCTTATTTTTACATGGGGTTTTTTATAGATTTTCGGCCGAGCGCAACAGTGCAAGTTGCCTACCGGGCAGAGGATAACGGTATTTACAAGGGTGACAGTAACACGCCCCTATTGCTTCGGGGTGTGGAAGTAAACCCCTTTGTGCCGGGGCAATCTTACTGGGAGTTAGGTGCCACAAAACAGGATTACCTGCGCTGGTTTAAATATATCGAAGACATGGGCGCTACCGTTGTGTATGCGGCCAATATTATGCACAGCGATTTTTACAGCGCACTGCATAAGTTCAACACAACAAAAAGAGGCCAACTTATGCTTCTTCAGGGCGTTGGCAGCATATATGAAGAAGACTTGGCTTATGCCCTTAGAAGGGTCATAGATATTATCCATGGTAACAGAATCGACCTGCTTAACAGAAACGGCATACAAACCTTTATGCGCGATATTTCACCATGGGTTGTAGGGTACGTAGTTGGTGCGGATTGGAACCCGGATACAATTGCCTATGTAAACAATAACGATAATATGCCCGAGAGTTTCCAAGGCCGCTACTTTTATACAACAGAAGAGGCCAACCGGTTTGAAACAATGATGGCCCAAGTAATGGACGGTGCAGCAGCTTACGAATCCCGCCGCTTCAAAACCCAGCGTCCCATAAGTTTTATATCCTCCCCAATAACGGACTTTCTTGAGTACGAAGATTTTTTTGCTGTCCAGTTACGCAAGTACGTGCAAACAGACCACAATTATATTATCCCAACAGAGGATATGCAGGCAGGTGTTTTTGCGGCATATCGCTTATTCCATTTTACAGAGGATTTCATAAGTCTAATATCCCAAAACCAGAGTGATATCCTTGCGCATCTCCTGGAAGATTTAGATACCGGCTGCAATTTTAACGGCTATCTGGATTTACTTGCCCGTCACCATACCATGCCCGTGGTGGCAGTGGGCTTTGGCGTATCTTCCAGCCGCGTCCCAATACGTATCGGCCAACCTCCTTACACTGAAAAGGAACAGGGGGAGGGCCTGGCCGCAATAAGCGCCCAACTCGAACAACGAAGCTGGGCCGGCAATATTATCTCAACCTGGCAAGACAACTGGGAAAGGCGTACCTGGAATACCGCCTTTGCCGCCGACCCTTGGCGCAACCAATACTGGAGCAATTTGCAATCCCAATCCGAAGGATATGGGCTTATGTCCTTTGACCCTGGGGAAAAAGTCCGCCCGGTTTTAATAGATGGCATAGCAGAGGAATGGGATGAATCTCACCTGGTTCACACCTATAACGGCATCAGCATATATGCCAAGCAAAGTGTGGAAGGGCTTTACCTGCTGGTGCGGGGGCATGGGGTTAACCCGGACAGCCCGTTGTATCTGCCAATAAAAGTAAGCCCAAAGTCCGGCACATCTAAGTACGAGCATTTGGAATTTGCTAAGCCTTCTAATTTTATGCTAAAGCTAAACGGCATTTCGGGCACCCGGCTAATGGTTACAATGCGTAACAACCCAACCTTCATGCGCTTCCATGAGGAAATGACCGGCGAGAACCCATTTGCCTTTGTACCCGAGAGATGGGAATCCGAGTTTGTGCCGATATTGGTAGCGCTTAATAACAATGTAATATATAACAGAGGAACACTACGCTCCCTTGCGGAACGCAGGATGCCTTCCGGGGAAACCGGCTTGCTGACCCATGGCATAAACAACCCTAACCACAGCGGCTTTAACTCCCTAGCAGACTTTTGCTTTGGCGAAAATCTGGTTGAAATACGGCTGCCTTGGATGCTGCTAAATTTTTACGACCCTTCTACAAAGCGGGTACATGACGATTATTATGATAACTTTGGCGTTACTGGGTTGACAATTAGTGATATCTATATCGGCGTTGCACGCAATGGCTCTGGTCGTGTAGAAATGTCGCCAATACGGCTCAAAGGGTGGAAGGGCAACCTAAAATTTCACGAGCGGCTAAAGCATTCGTACTATATTATGCAAGAAGCGTGGGGTAGAGCAGCATGATAAACGACCTTAGAATCCATTTAGCAATCATTATGTATATGTTTGGCTGTTTCTCTATTATGATTTTTAACGCCATAATTATCTATCGCAAAAAATACGATGACAGAGCCATGGAGCGCAATACAAAAAAATGGGCAAAAGCAATAAACCAACAGCTTAACACCAAAAGCGGCATAGCGGTAATTAACTTGAAGCATAAAAAACACCTGCTAAAACGCTTACTTCATGCTGAAAAGCTTATTGCATTTTCCAATGCCCTTACTTTTATTAAACAGGAACATGATGACCTTTATAGCAAATACCTGGGTATGTTAGCGCAAAGCAAGGTTTTTCATACCCTTGCCCCGGCTTATATACAAAAGAAAAGCGAAGAACGTGCATATTTTGCCTATTTCGTTTCCCAGCACCCGGCTATAGCAAAAAACCTTACAGATATAATGAATGAGTTCATAGTATCATCTGATATTTATTGCAGGGCAAATGTGCTGAAAGCCCTTTGTAAAATCGGGGATATGCATGGTGTAGAAAGTGTTCTGCAATTTTTTAGCGACAAGCCTATTTTTATACACCACCTGCTATTGGCAGAAGATTTATTTGATTTTGCAGGCGACAAGGATGCATTGGCTTTAAGCTTATGGGGGAACTATAAATTTTGGAATGACAATATAGTGCTTGGGATAATAACGTTTATCACAATGTTTTCAGGCAGGTTTAAAGAGGCCTTTCTGCCCGTACTGCAAAACCGGTTTACAAATGGTGAGATTCGCCTTGCAATTATCCGCTATTATAAAGATTACAGCTTTAAACCGGCACACCCCATATTAATAGAATGCCTTAACCAAACAGATAACTACGACATTGCCATACAGGCCGCCTCTGCCCTATGTGCATACCCAGGCCCAGCTACCACCGCTGCCCTTACATCCGCCCTTGAAAGCGAAAACTGGCATGTACGCTATAATGCCGCCGCCGCGCTGGTTGAACTGGGCGAGCACATGGGCATTTTAAATAACAGCGATACCGAGGTTTCGGAAATTATCCTGTATATCTTGGCGCAGAATAAAACAGAAAAAGCCATTTCGATGGAAATGCCTATATGAATGTGAGCGACATTGCCATATGACAAACTTTTTTGAACAAGTAGTCTTTTTTGCCAGCATATTTTTCATAGTGTACCTGTTGATTTATGCCACCTTCACCTTTATGGCTGTAGCTGTTGGCGCCTATAATCTGCGGGCCCGGGACCGTATGCAAATGCTTAAAAACGAGTTAAAGCATACAACCATACCCATATCTATTATTGTGCCGGCATACAACGAGGCTGCTGTTATAGTAAATAGCATCCGCTCCTTACTGGCGCTGGACTACCGGCACTACGAGATTGTAGTTGTAGACGACCATTCTGCCGACAACACATCCCAGCTGCTGATAGACGAATTTAACATGAAACCTTACAACCGGCCAATTAACAGCGTACTGGAGTGCAAGCCTCACATATCTGTACACGAGCAAAAAGTAGGCAATGTAAACCTTACCCTAATACGCAAGCATAATGGCGGCAAAAGCGACGCCCTAAACATGGGCATAAACGCCTGCCGGTACCCCTACTTTATTTGTATGGATGCCGACTCCTTTTTGCAAAAAGATTCACTGGAAAAAATAGTACAGCCCATACTGGAAGACGACACAATAGTATCCGTAGGGGGTATGATTTTGGTATCCCAATGCGTGCAGGTTAGAGACGGGATGGCCGTAAGCTATAAGTTCCCCCCCAGCCTGCTGGTAAGTATGCAAGCGGTAGAATATGACCGGACTTTTTTAGGCAGCCGTATTCTTTTCGACACTTTTAACGGCAACCTGATAATATCCGGGGCCTTTGGTCTGTTTAAGAAATCCTTAGTAATTGCCGCCGGTGGTTACGATGTTACCAGCTTAGGCGAAGACATGGAACTGGCGCTTAAAACCCATGTTTACTGCCGCAACAACAGTATAAATTACCGTATGCGCTATACCCCAGGCGCCGTATGTTTAACACAAGCCCCGTCACGGTTAAAAGACTTGGTTGGCCAGCGCAGGCGCTGGCATATAGGAATGTTTCAAAGTATGCGCGCCCACTGGCAAGTTTTCTTAAACCTTAGGTTTGGGATGGTAAGCTTTCTATCATTTATGTACTACTTGTTATATGAACTGCTGTCGCCTTTAGTTGAACTATTTGGGGTTGTATCTATAGTTCTTGCAGCGCATTTGCATCTTCTTAACGTTAGGTTTATGGTGGTGTTTCTGATTTTGTATGTACTGTACGGCGTTATTTTAAGCCTGTGCATTTACACACAGCATATTTATCAACAACGGTTTAAATTATCGGCCCTGGACCTGGTAAAAGCCCTTTTGGTATGCCTGCTGGAGTTTACCTTCTTTAGGTATCTGCTGGTTTTTACACGCTTTCAGGCATTTCTTATGTATCGTAAACATAAAAGGGTATGGGGTACTATTAAGCGGGATTAGGGGCGGTAAAATATCATCATATTATCCATAATATGAACAGATGCACCAATTATTTTATGCTATTCCGAAGCAAACTCTGCTTCACTATCAACGAAAAACATCTTTTCATATGTGTTCCGCAAGATAGTTACGATTGCTTGGGCTTTCTTATTCATACCTTTCTTTTTGTAGTATGCTTCAAGTGTTTTGCAAATGTCGATTCCTGCAAATCGCACTTGGGAATCTTCATGGTTCATATAGTACGGAATAGCTACATTTTCTACATAATCAGAAGCGGCTTTTTTCTCATCGTTACTACTGTTGCTCTTTATGGTCAAAATATGTCCCAATGTTTCAAATAAGATTGAGAGGGGTTTTTGTCCATCCACCAAGAGCTGTCCTTCTTGAATTTTTTTTACAGCTTCGGGAAACATTTTTAGTTCTACTAGACATGATGCATTGTTAAAGAGTGCCAGCATATAATAGGGCAAGTTTTTCTGGCCATACTTCAGTGCTTGGTCAGAAAACATCAAGGCTTTCTTGTAATCCTTCATCCTCATGTATACAGCGCACATATTCGCAATCCCCAGCATAACGCTCTCATCATCGTTCGTACTTCTTGCATGTACCAGTGCAGTTTCGTATATTCCTTTAGCTTTTGTCAACTCTCCAATATGCATATAACAAAGTGCTATACCAATATTCATGTTATGCACACCCGGGTGCAACCGGTCATCGCCGTACATCATTTTTGCACGTTCATAAAACATCATGGCTTGGAGCGGTATACCAAGGTATAAATACACCTGTCCGATAGTTGATAAAAACATTACATCCAGCTTTACTTCTGTGCTTTGCAGGTCTAGTGCTTTTAAGAAATGTTTTAGTGCTTTCTTATAATCTGGATGAACTGAATGAATATAAGTCATCCCCTTATTACGATGATACAGATGAAGGCCCAAAATACACGCATCATCCAAGTATACCTCTGCCTCATTTGTAATCCTTTCAAGAACAGGCATGTTGCGCTCCCGACCGTGAAGCCGGGCTTCAATCATTAAATACAGTGCAATTAAGGACCGCTCAAAAGGTAAAACAGTTATTGGAAACAACTCTTTTTGCAATTCCCTAGCTTCCTTTATCCGATATTCAGAAACCATATCATTCCACACCAATAAGCGATTCTTGTAAACCTCTAGTTCATGCTCATATAACGGAGCATTTGGGATATCCAAAGCTGCCTTTATGGTAGACAAAATTTCATCTGTACATTCCGCTTCTCCTCGCTCTATACGGCTTATTAGCATATCACTGCGCCCTGTGACTCGCGCCAGATATGCCTGATTAACACCTTTTGCCTTTCTTACAAGTTTGATTTTTTCGCCCATTGACAGGGGTTTATCTTTTTTCATATCAGCACCTCACACAAAATTAACAAAATCTATATAATTTTGTGATAATTATAGCCCTACACAGGGAGATTGTGCAAATTATTTTTGCGTTTTATGTATATAAGTTTAACATAATCTGCACTTTATTCATTGTAAACGAACTCATATAAGAACGCTAATGTTAAATCTTTTGTAAAAAAACTTTTCGCAAAATATATTTATGCGAGCCTCCTTCAAAATCCCTTAGATATCAGTCTTTTCTGTTTAAATGTGTGTGTTATGCACGAATATTTTTTTTATCTGTTTTACCTCTTTTGTGTTGAATTTATTTGTTTACTTAGCTGTACCAGGATTGTAATATTTCTGTTGACTATATTATTTATTGCTTTGTATAGCGTGTTGGTACATATTCTCCACCCATGTAGGTTCATATAAGTTCATGTAAGCGTTGGAAGGAGTATTTTAATGACAAATAATCGCAGTAAGCATACTAAGCAGAAGATTATAAGCTGGAGACGGGTACTTATATTGCTAACTGCCATTGCAATCATGGCAGCTGTAGCCGTGCTTGCCCATGACAATGAGTACGAGAGCGAAGGGCTTGAATATGATAATGCTCTCTTTGATATGCCTGGCTACACGGGGGATGTACCAGTGTATGACTACGATGGTCATGCCGGTCATAACAGCTATGTTGATGTCCAGAATATGTACTCCTACGATGGATTCTACCCCAACTACATACAAGGAAATACCGCCTATTATGGTTATCCGTATGGCGGCCATATTGTGTCTACGCCGGAACAAGGCCCCGAGGAGGAAAGTTATATCCCAGGCTGGGAATATGGCGATGCAATCTTCGTAACCATTGACGATGACGGTAATATTACCCTGTACCCGGCCCGGGATGATTATGGCGCTGTTTTGGACGGGGATTATATCCTGTTAAACCTCCCAGGCTGGCATAACCCGGAAGATATTCGCATCGAATTGCCTGATGAATGGACATATGAAATAAACCATGAGTCAGAACCCGACAACACCGTTATCACCTTTAATCATAACTGGAACAGCGGCCAAGATGATGGCTTTATCGGCTTTATGCCCCTTGCCTTTGGCGCTCCTTCCAACTTTACGATTTTGACCCCTACCGCAGCCGGCCTTCAAACTTTTGCCGGCTGGAATAGCCTGTTTGCCGGCTGGCCCGGAAATCTGGTGATAACCATACCGGGTACCTTTTTTATGCCCGGTGCTATCACTATCCCCGCGGGCCGCCATATAATTATCACAAGTGCCGGGACTAATCTCAACAACTCTGTAGACAACCACACAAGCGGGGGTAATCAATTTGAGTTGCGGTTGGCCACCAATGCGCGCCATTTTGTTGTGGCCAACGGCGCGGTTTTGACCTTGAGCCATATAATCTTGGATGCGCGCAATGCCGCAAATATCCCCCCCAACGAGTTTCTGCTTCGCGGCGGGATAGATGTTATCGGCAGCGGCTCGCGATTATATATGAGAGCGGGCTCTGTTATCCGCTATTGCTCTGCGGCAGTTGGCGGCGGGGTGCTGGCCCGGGGCCAAGCTGCTTTTACAATGCATGGAGGTATAATCGGAGGCTGCGTGGCTGCCCATACCGGCGGCGGGGTACAAATCGAAGGAAGCACATTTTTGATGCAATACAGTCAAGTACAATGGAACAGGGCCGCAAGTATTGCTTTTAACGGCGGGCATGGCTCAAACATTGGCGGCGGCGGTATTTTTATTATCGGTTTTGGTGGTGTTGCCAGTATGGCTACATTAAACTCCGGAAGCTTGATAACAAGTAATACAGCAATTACCGGTGGAGGGATACGCCACTATGGCCCCCTTGCGGGAACGCTTTTTATGAATACCGGCAGCACCATAAGCAGCAACACATCAACCTTTGACGGCTTTGTAGGTATAGCTGCCAATGCCGGAGGCTGGGGCGGCGGCGGTATAGAAACCACAGGCGGCGGCACTGTTTGGATGAACAACGGTACAATTTTCGGCAATGTTACCCACTGGAGCGGTGGCGGCATTAATGTAAGCCATGGCTCAACCTTTGTTATGATAGACGGTAATATCAGCAATAACCGGACTCTTGCGCCAAGTTCAGACCAGTTTGTTGCGGGAAACGGCGGCGGGATTAGTATTTCAGAGACCCAAATCGTTCGCATATACGGCGGAATAATATCCGGCAACGTAAGCACCCGCCAGGGCGGCGGCATACACATGTACAGCAGTACCCTGTATCTACAGCCGGGAGTAACCGGCAACGGCGTTACCATCTATGGCAACACTGCATCCTATGCCGGAGGCATTTCTGTTGTTGGCCTTGGCATTCCGACACGGTTTGTCATGAACTCCGGTGTTGTTTCCAATAACGGCTCCACTGTGCCCAACAATCATCCTTCCCCCAGCCCGGGCTACGCAAATATCGAATGCAGGATGGGCGGAGGCATAATTGTGCGGGGCAGCACTGCCGTGGGCTATATGCATAATAATGCCATTGTCATCAACAACGTGGCCCACCGGGGCGGCGGGGTATGGCTGGGTGGCGGCTCTACCTTCAACATGACCAACGGCGATATCATGCGCAACCGTGCCGTAAATCTTGGTGCCCCATCTGCTGCAAACGACACCGGCGTTGGCGGCGGGGTATTTCTTCAGGTAGCCGGCACCTCTTTTATAATGACTGGCGGAAGAATACACGAAAATATTGCCAATACCTTGGCCGCAAACCGGGGCGGCGGCGGTATTGAGGCAATAAACAACTCAACTGTTACCCTTATCCAAACACGCCCATATGTACAAATAGAAATTTTCCACAACTACGCGCATAACAGCGGCGGCGGGGTAAATCTTTTTAATAATGTAACAATGACAATGCACAATACCGCTATACGCCGCAACGGCACCAACAACCCGGCCGCCCATGGAAACGGCGGCGGGGTAGCGGTTAACAGTTCTACATTTCATTTCCATAGCGGGAATATTTCTGACAATGTAGGGCGTGCCGGCGGCGGTTTGTTTATATATAGAAGCCGGGTATATATGCACCCGGCTGCATCCATAAGAGGCAATGCTGGGGCCCTGTTTGGGGGCGGTGTTGCTGTCTACAGCGGCATTGGTGTGCCCTCAAACTCCCATCTTAGGATGTATGGCGGCACTATCAGCCACAATGGCACCCAGCATCACCCAATAGCGCATATCAACCCCCAAGGCCTGCCTGTGCCAAATGCACCGGGGATGGGTGCAGTCACCAGCACACCCCAAGGCGGCGGGGTAGCAACTGTGCGTTTTTTTAGTTCTATTGAAACCCGCGGCGGCGTGATAAGCCACAACACAGCCACCTTTGGAGGCGGGGCAGCTGTGTTACTTGGTTCTACCATGGTGGTCAACCCCATTAACAGCCCGGTACAAATCAACAACAATACCGCAACATTAGACGGTGGTGGTGTGTTTATCTCCGGTGTGGAAAACCGGGTCCTTGTACCGGCCATACCCCATGTTGCATCTTCCTTTACCATGCAGTCCGGTGGCCATGGCAACGAACTGGCCCACAACACCGCAACCCGTAATGGGGGCGGCATATTTATAGGCAACGATGTTGTCGGCTCCTCCCGCAACAATGCTATCCTTATTTCAAGCAATATTGTAGGCAATACCGCCAACGCAGCAGGCAGCCGCACAGTAAACGGCGGCGGCGGCGGTATATATGTAATGCGCAATGGGCGGCTTGACGCTGCGCATTCGTTCATCACATGGAACAGTGCCCCCAATGGTATGGGAGGCGGTATCTTTACAGAGTGGCATGACTACAACGAGCCTCTTACCTTTGTACCGCCGGCATTTGCGGGCCTTAACGCCTCCTACAGCAATGTGGCAATTAACCAAGTTACCTTTAACAATAACAATGCAATAAGCCTTCAATGGCCCCCAAGCAATGCAACTGCGGCAATGCCCGCTGCCACATTTGTTTCTACCAGCCAGCCGCCGATTATTGTTCCCCCAAACCGCAGCCCCTTAAACAATTTTGATATTAATTATGTACTTGAGCCCGTGCGGTTTGAGTTCTTTAAAACAGACCATCAGCTTTATAATACCCCTCCGGTTATAAACCCCATTGCCGGCGGTCAGTTTATGCTGTTTCGCACCAGTCTCCCAAGTGCACAGGTGACGCTTAGTACAGGGTCTGTAGGGCTTATAACAATTCCGCCTCAGCCCCCATGGTTGGTGGTGCCTTTTGCCAATGGGGAACTGATTACTACCAGTATTGCCGGCTCGCCTATTGCCATTGATATGGACCCGCGATTTACTTACCAGTTGGTAGAGATTGCGGCACCGGCTGGGTATCAAATCCCAATGGGCCAGTGGCGTATTACGCATAATATCGCTACCTCTGTTTTTACTGTTGTAAATATTAGCGATGTAAATATGCCTGGGGCGATTAATTCTTTGGATGCGCGGCTTGACGGTGTTGGTGCTCCTGTGGCTGGCAGGCTTAACCTTTGGTATATTGGTAATTGGCTGCAACTTGAACTGCCGCTGACCGGCGGTGTAGGGGCTTCTACGCATATCGCAGCAGTAGGGACAGTTATAACAATTGCTTCGTTGCTGATTCTTGCCATATATCTTAATAAAAAAGATGAAGTTGCCAAAAGCTTAACTCAGTAAATTGCGCAACATCACATTACCCATAATATGAACAGGGGCTTCCTGGTCATTATTAGGCTGGCGAACCCATCTGCCGTTTATTCGGTTAATGTACCGTTACCAAGCTGGCCGGAGGTATTAATACCCCATCCCCATAAAACATTATCTTCGTCTATGGCAAAGCTTACAGCCATCCCAGATGAAAAGGTTGATGCAGAACCTGTCATAATAGCGCTTTCTCTGGGCGCGTTTGCAATGTTTAAGTAATTTGTAAATACCCACCCAATACCCCTATGGCTTTCAACCTTGGCCCAATTGCCCTGAGTAGCAACTATGGTAACGATATCACCGGCTGCTAAATACGAAAAAGCCGGATATCTCATACCTGGGCCCCTGCGTAAATTTAAAAAGTAGCTGTTTGACACAACGCCGGTATGAGCCCTATCAGCAGGCTGGTTATTTTCCGGAAGGCCTGTATCGTCTGGAACGTTGTTTATAGGGTCTGCTTCTGTTGATACATATGCGGGCAAGCTTGGTTCTTCTGTTTCCATATATGCATAATCGGGTGCGGTGCTTGGGCGAAATGTTCCCATATCCACAATTGAATACGGCCGGCCGGCAGTAACCCGCCATAAATGGCTGTTATAGAAGTTAATTGTCGCATCGCGCAAGTCACCTACCCTGGCTAGTTCCATATTCTGCACTCTATTGTTAACCGCAATAACCGTAGCGGAATATCTTCGCGGTATGGCCGGGACATTTTCATAAAAATATTCCTGCCAGCGGTGATAAGCCTGAATGGCAAAATCGGTATCGAACATGTCCATTGATGCGAAATTGTCCAATATTTCATCTAACTCAGGGGTAGTGTATCTTGAAAAATTAATAGAAGCGTACGGCCCCCATAACGGCATTGGGTCTGGGTTTATACCAAGGGCAAACGCAATATCATAAAGGTCAATTTCTCCTTCGTCCAGGTCGTAGTGCAGGATTTCTGTCCTGCTACTAAGTTCAATAAAATCGCCTCCCCACAGCACTACCCGTATGCCTATGTTAGCCCAATCTTCTATCATCATATGTGCCATTACTTCGTGAAACGGGGTTAAATGCAGTGCCCAGTTAAGGGTAATAGGCTGGCCGTCTGGCGTCATGCGATAACCCTCTGCATCCCGCTTGGTATACCCGGCATCGTCCAGTATTCTATTGGCCAAATCTGGGTCAAACACAGAAAAGCCGGCCATTTCACTATTCCAATAAACAGGCAGGGCGGGAGGTAAAACCGTATTTGCCGGCACATGTACAGCGCCAATAACTTGTTCCGCAATTGCGGCCTCATTAATGGCGTAGCCCATTGCACGGCGCAGGTTTACGTCCGCCACTACGCGGTAAGGGTCCATAATATACCTGCCGGTATCGGGGTCAGTGATGCCATGCCTAAAGGCAGTGAAACTGATACTGTTGGCAAAGGCAGCCAAGTACGTAAAATTAATTGGATCCGGGACATACATATGCAGTTGGCCGGTTATGCCAAGCAGAACATCCGACATTCCATGTATCATATATTCATCCGCAACATGCCGGGAAATAACTTCAACTATTATGCCTTCAAGATAGGGCGCACCCATCCAAAAATTATCGTTTCTTACCAGCGCTACATACTCTCCCGGGACAATATAATCAATAATAAACGGGCCGTACCCTAGGGCCATATGCCAGGAGTTTTCATGGTCAGCCATTTCCCATACAGACACTCCCTCGAAGTGATGGCGAGGCAGCGGCGTTGTCCAAATGCCGGAATACAGCATGGCCGGGGTCATTTCGGTAAAGCTGATGGTCATAGTCATGTTATCGTGGGAAAGGGTGATGCCCGATATTGTATCTGTGTCACCATTGTGATATTCCCACACGCCCTCAATAAGAGTAGCAGCACCATGGAAACGCGGGCCGAAATACCATGGGTGGGCGATAACCTCGTAAGCAAAAAGCAGGTCATCCAAAGTTAGAAGCACACCATCATGCCAAAAGATTTCTTCAACCAGCGTTATGGTGAAGGTTAGTGCCTCCAAGTCATATTCAAACCTTGCGGCTCCGTTATTGGAAAAACGCGATGTTGAATCAATTGTAAGAAGAGGCGGAATCAGCAGCCGTAATACATGGCCGTCTTCGACGGAGGCGTGAAACAGCGGGTTAAACATCCCGGTGAAGTACATGTAGGTGGCTATTCCTATATGCAGAGTGCCGCCTTCAATGGGGTCATTGTCATTGGACACACCTCTAGGAAAATCTTTAAATTGGTGCAAGGAAGTGGCGCACTCGTCATTTTCACTGCCTTGTGCGGAATACACAAGAATAGTGGATAAGGCAAGTAGTATGGCCACAAATGCCAGTGCTATTCTGCCAAAAATCCGGGGTTGCATTGGTGTGTTTGCTTGTGTCATTTTTTCATCTCCTTATTGGCTCATACGGGCCATTCCATTGCCAACCTAGCATGAAAAATCGCTTTTGTCAGTATCATCAAAACCGGGTGCTAAGCATATTATTCAGAAAAGTCAATGATTAAAGTAGTTATACCGTCCGAGTTCATAAAAACAGTGTAGGCAGGTCTAGGCTCATACCATGAGCCTAGCTGAACCCTCCACATTGCGTTTTCAGGGTCATAGCGTACTTGCCATGTAAAGCTGTCACTTGGGATGGTAATTGCATCTTCGTTTTTAGCCCTGTAAAAGGCTTCTGTTCCGTTTGATATTGAGTTTACATCTGTATTGCTAAACCCATCCCGCACGGCCCTTGGGCTATCTGCCCACATGGCAATATCCCGGATATATGAAAAGCTAAATACGTCTTTTTCCGTTGGCGCAGTTGCCTCAAATTCATAAAACGCAAACATATGATAGCCTCTTAAATCCCAATTAAGGGCAAAATACCGTGTTACGCCTCTCTCATCTTCGAACGAAATGCCAAACTGAGAAAACGGCCCTGCCGCCCACCAGGTTGTTATAAATGGCGTATCGGGTAACAGTATATCCTGCGTATGCAGTACATCTGAAATTTCGTATACAATTTCTGCACCATTGGTTCTTAGATATCTAAAATTTCTGACAGGGGCATTTACAGTAAAAGAAACCAGCTGTGTAGAGGTATGGGTAGAATTGATGTATTCGAGGACATCATTTATATCGCCAAAGCCATCATAGTCACTAAAAAAAACATGGGAATCGTACCCACCCATAAATTCATCCCTAAAGCGCTGCCCTGTTAACAACCCAGCGCTAACGTGAATTTCGTCTGTAGCTTGAACCGTCACAACAGGCGGCAAATGAATAAAATCTGCTATATGTATAATAAATTCGGGTAAATCCGTCCCGAAGACTATGTTGTATATGTTATCCTCGGTAATATCAGCGGGCCAAATGCTTGACCTTTCGCTTAGTTCGCCTTCTGCCCATGCAGGCACGAAGCTATTGCTAAGTTCAATATACTCTTCCTCGGTTATTTCTGTTGACTCCATAAAGGGCCCTGTAAACCAGCGCCGGTCATCATCCCAATACCATGGCTGTAATATCATGTGTTTTGGAACTAATCTGTTTCCCTCGATTACCAGCAAATGCGTGCGTAAGCCGCAGTGCACAACAATACCCGGCTGGTTGCCAGACGGGGCAAAAGCGCTATTGTTGGTGAAAAACTCACCTTGAAGCCGTAAAACTTCTCCATATCTAAAAGTATAAATTGCTTCTGTTCTGATACTATCCGGGATATCAAAAAAATCCTCATCTTTGCGCGTGATAATAAGTTCAGGGGTGCCGTTTTTATCAATGTCGTACAAAATAAAACCCCGGGTTGCCCATTCGGTTACCGGCGGCAACTCTGCATATTCACGTAGAAGTGCCGCATACGCTTCCTGCCATGTTAAGGCTTGCGGCTCGGGTTCCGTGGTAGGCTCTGGTTCCGGTGCAGCCGTAAGTTCAGTAGTAGGCACGTCAGTTTCTTCTGCTTCATAGTAATAATGATTAGACTGGCTGCTGCAAGCTGCCAAAACCAAGACTGCAAATAGTATGATAATGGCTCTGATTTTTCTTTTACTCACGCAACACACCTCGTTTTACGATATATAGGGATTGACAGCCTTTATCGGTATCATCAAAACTGAAAAAAGGTTTACCATTAGTATCAAAACCGGGGGAAGCCTTTGTCGGTATCATCAAAACCGCCAATACATCATTTAATCTCAATTTGGATGCTTATAGCCTAAAAAAGAACTCTTTCGTCAAGAGGATAGACCCCCAGACCAACCGACCCATCTACCCCACTAAATGATAGCAGAAAGTACCGCCGCACACCATTCTCGTCTAAAAATTCTATTCCCCTTGTTGGGATTGTTGCCCCTCCAATAGCCTCACGAAGTATAAACGGCATGTTAGGCGGTAATTCGTCAACTGATGATAGGGTTTCGCCTGGGTATAAGTATATCTTTTCTTCTTCATCCTGCTCCACATCGCCAATCAGCACCTCAATAAGCCGAAAATCCCGAAGGGGGGCATCTGCCCATATTGCAACTATGCCACCTTGCATAAGCATAGCCCGTAGGTTTATAGCGGAATCGGGTACTTCTGTTACGCTACACATCGCATGGGGCGAACCGGCAACGGCTGAAATCAGTAGCGTAATCTCATTTTGCAGGCCGGTTAGCGGATATATTTGGGCATAGTTATAATTGTTTTCATGCCACCAAATCCACACATCCGAGCCATATATGCAGTCGAAAAGAATCGGCTCAAGTTCTGCGCTGTCACCCGTTAGCCTAAAATGATATGCATAACTTTCAGTATGACCGTCAGAATAAATGTAGATTATCTTCTCCCCCAAATAGTTGACATAAAAATACGGAAAGGTTGCGTAATAATGCCCGGCCGGCTGGAAGGGCATAATCCCCACCTCTGTATATGCCCCATCAATAAACCGAAATAACACAAAGGGCCTATGGTTAGCATAGCCCCAACCTTGACCATATCGCCCGTAGTCCCAAACCCGTGTACCTCTTTCAATAAATCTTATTACGATATCGGGTATGCCGCTGTCATCGGCATCATACTGGCAGAGATATCCGTTAGGATTATTACTCCGTTCCTGTGCCAAAACACAGTCATAGGTCTCCGGATGATGCTCGTCCTGACTGCCGCAAGCCGCCAAAATCAGAATTGAAAAAATCATAACCGGCGCAATAAATTTAAATCTGACTTTATTCATGTTCGCCCCCCACACTAATACAATCTAAATCGTAAATCCACACCTATCCACCCAAAGTCCCCAAGCAAATGCAATATGTAAACGGCTTCTTCTTGATTATTATCAATAACCGTAACTACTACCCCGTGGCCCCAATGGCCATACGAGTTTCGTATCTCTGCTACATGTAGGCCCGTGTTTCTGTCTACTGCCGGAAACTCTTCATTGAAAAGACGATTCCACCCAAATGAAGTTAAATCAATATCCGAGTCTCCCCAAAACATCTCATCTTCATAGTCCCCAACAACAATATCCCAAAAATGGGCAAGGATTTGATTGGCTTGGTTATTTGCGCTTATGCCGTCTTGCCCCTGCAAAGTTTCCCTAAATGCGACAACATCACCATTTTCGATAGCATCAAAATGCCTGAAAATTAAGTCAACAACTTCGTCGTCAACCCTAGCATCCACCCTTGTACCATTTGGCAATGTATTAAACTCTATAGGCAGTTCACCCCACCACCAATCTACTGTATCCACAATCACGGCAGTGTCCATAACCGCGCCATCAACACCGACTATGGTAAAGTTATTTATATGTATGATTATATCTTCAAACTTTGCACCGCTGTTGTTTTCTTCGGAGTAATGGCTTACTCCTAGCATTTCCAGCAGGTCATCTTCATTTTCTATATTAATCCTGATATAGCCGCTGTTATTGTTTACTAACATAGGAAACCGGCTTCGGTAGTGTTCGTGAACCGTGAACTCATGCAAATATATGCCGCTTCGCCACTCCATACCCCAAAGCACCAAATCACCTCGAACAACAATTTCACCCATAAATTCCGCTATGCCTTGACTAACATAAAATTGACTATTTCTGGTAAGTATTGCTGTGTGTGAAAGGCTTTTTAAAGTCAAGCCCAGAAACATATCGCCCTCCCACAGCTTTATAGGCTCTAGAAATTCATCCCCATTAGTTACTACAATAAAATCCACATCTACCCACTCATAAATATCTGCATCGCTGTACGAGATTGCGCCGTATTCGTCTATATTTTCAGAAAGTGCATTGGTATTATCGGCTTCGGTTTCAAGCATAACTTCAATAATTTCACATACTGCATAGCCGTTTGCTTCATCGTAGACAAATTGACTGCTGCAGGCTGCCAAAAGTAATACAGTAACCAATACAATGATTTTGCATATCTTATTCTTCACAGCCTGCACCTCATAAGTCATGTCGTACGGTGAGTATAACATATTAGTTTCTTCACTAGCCGCGCATAGTTAAATTAATGTAACATAATGGCATCATATTATTTCCAAACGCTTAAAAACACATAACATTTCCATAGTTTTACTGAAATATTCTTGACATCGAAACTCCATATGTTACTATTTAACTGTATATTAGCGGTGTCTCCAAAATGCGCCTACTATCTTGCGATTACTGCAACAACTGCACAAAGAGGCATTGCAAAAACAGAAAGGAGGTTATAAATGAAGAAAGTAATTGTTTTTCTGCTCGCGTTTGTATTGATTATTGTGGCAACAGGCCATGTTGTAAGCCTGTACGCCGCACCCTTTACAGACGTGACAGAGGATTATGCCTCTGACGCCATTGAAAGATGGGCATCAAAAGGTGTAATTCAAGGAAGGGGTGGCAGGACGTTTGACCCATATGCCACTGCAACCCGCGCAGAGTTTGCCGCAATGCTTACCAGAATCATGGGCTACCAGCAAATAGCGCCTCCGGGAACGTTTACGGATATCCAAAACAGCCAAGGTATGAACGCATATGTACTGCGTGCAGCCGCGGCAGGTGTATTCGAAACAGGTGGGGCATTTAGGCCCAACGATCCTATCACAAGGGCAGAAGCGGCGGTTGCATTTTCCAGGGCACTTGGCTTGAACATTGCAAATGTATCCCCCACGCATTTTGTGGACGACGCTCTCTTTTCCGCTACGGAACGCGGTGCAATAAGAGCCGCATCCAACGCGGGCATCATTAATGGGCGCCCCGCAGGGTCTAACCAATTTGCATTTCAGCCACATAACAACATCATACGCAAACATTTGGCATTGATGTTTGACAATGCATTTAGCGCTGATGTACTTGTATGGCCGGCTCCGGTATCGGCACTGGGAGTCTACTTTAATTACATAGTAGACAATTCTATCCTTGGCGGAGTTGTTACGCTAATCGTTATTGAGCCACGGGCAGATGTTACGCTCCCTGAAAATTACACCTTCCTTGTTGGCGGTGAAGCACGTGAGTTTTACTGGTATGGCAACATAGGGCCGCGGGGCCAATATCGCCTGGCGCTTGAGGGTAGCTACATACCAGCCGATTTAAACATTATTATTAACTAAGGGGGGATTGCGTTGAGAAGAAAATCTAAAAATGGCAGGACAGTAAAAAAGCTTACTGTTGCAGCCGCAATAGCGGTCCTGTCTCTTGGAACGGTTTCTGCCTATGCAGACAGTGGGTTTGACTATATCCGTGTTGGCGGCCAAGAACTTCGTATCGATGACCTTGCCAATAACGACAGTTTTCGCAGGTCTGTTATTGAGGCTTTTAATGCTGTGGAGCCTATTTTAGTGCGTGATAACGACGGCTCATGGGTGGAAATCAGCCAGAGCGCAAATTATAATGAAGGTTTTGCAGCCCTGGTAAACGAGAATCACGATCTATTTCCGTATTTGTAAGCAACAGAGCAGTTTCGATAACATTCCGGAATAATTTTCGATGTTCTCGAAGCTACTAGAGCAAAAATGCTTTAATGCGCATCGTCAGCTTTAGGCAGTTTCGCAATCACTAGCGTAGCTTCTAAGTTGGCGGTGCGGTTTGTCAACCCCATTTTTCAATGCAAGGAGATATAGCCGTGGGTAATAAATCGGGTAAGCAAATGTTTTCCCAAACTTACATAGAAACAGATGTATGCAATCTTGTAGTTTATTGCGGGCAAAGTGTGTCCGGTTTATGTGAAACAATTAGCAGCCTACATTCGGACGCGGATGTTATTAACATTATTGCGCTAATGGACGTTTATCCCCATGAACTGCCGCCCAAGGAATTTGAATTATATTTGAAAGAGCGCAGCAAAGGCGCAGAGTTTACTCATTTGTCGCGCTTCAATTTTGCCGAATTAGGGGCGGCTTGTATCTTTGTACAGGCCGGGCAGCTGCTTAACCAAGACGTACTTGAATATGCCGGTTATTTCTTAAAAGACAGCGGCTGCCCCCTATTATTCGTCCCGGTACTGGGCCGGGCCGAAGTACTGCCGGAGGATTTTTTTAATCTTCCCACCGGCTCTATAACCGATAATCTTGCGCTTCTTGTGAAATATAATTTCATATGTATCACCACAAAGCCGTCCCTTTTGCAAACGGGTAACTATGCCGGGACATTGGTTCAGGCGGCGAAGCAGCTTGGGGCATTCGGCGTGTTAACCATGTCAACTTGTACCGGCACAGGAATCGCACGCAGCTTTACCGCAAGGGAGTTATATGACGCAGTATGCAGTGTTAGCCAGCAAGCCCCTTTAACCGAGTTAATTGACGAATTCATATTGTCCCAAGTGTCCCTTTCGCCGGCGGATGCAGATGACGATATAGGGCTGTTGTTCCCATATTTCTCTGAAGAATTATTTCCTCAAGGGCCCCGTCCGCATATTCATATTACTAAAGTCACGAATAATTTCGCGGACGTGGATATAGAAGGGTACTTTTTTGCAAAATCCGTTGATGACAATCTTAATTTTGCGTCAAAGGCTGTTGACCTGCTTCCCATTACAGAAACTGTATTGGACAAGCTGTATCCGCGTTTTTATTTCCGCTGCACACACACCCTTAAAAATATGAAGGCAAGGGCCGCATTTGAGTGCGGGGGCAAGATGGTTAAATCGATATTTTTGGCAGAGGATTGCGCTGGTAATTATTCTGTTTTGGTAAAGGGCAATAATCTTGAACTTGAAAAACTAGCCCCCCGGCCCGAGTACATGGTTACATGCATCATACCGGTACATAATGGCGAAAAACATCTAAAAGAGGCAATTGAGAGCGTAATCCACGGGAGTTTAGATTTTTTTAAGCATGTCCAAATCATTTTAGTAAACGACGGAAGTACAGACGAAACACATAGTATATGCAGCAGCTATACAGGCAGGTACAGATACAATATCCTTTATATACAGCAAAAGCATAGCGGCGCAAGTGCTGCCCGCACAGTTGGGATGCGGCACGCAATGGGCAAATACATAGTGTTCCTGGATGCAGACGATACCTTTGATAGAAATTTGCTTCAACTTGGGGCAGAGCAGCTTGACAATAAAAAGAACAAAAATATAGATTTTATTGCATTTCCAATAAAAATGCATGGCATAGAAAACCCACCCCATCCCGATTTGGACTTTCGCTTCAAGGAAAACGGCCTGATAGATATCGGCAAGGAACCGGAAAAGGTGCAGTTTAGCGCTTGCGGCGTGCTAATGCGTAAGAATGCTATTAAAGGGTTGGCGTTTAACAGGGATTTGACTGTTGGCGAAGACGCGGAGTTTATGTGCCGGGCTTTGGCAGACAAACAGCAATACCTGGTGTGCAAAGACGCTTTTTACAACTATAGGGTTTCCCGCAGTAGGTATACGACTGCATACCGGGAAAGTGTTAAATTGGCCGAGGCTCTTGTTTCATTTTACCGTGATAAATCCGAAGACATAACAGTTTATGCCCAAAATGTGATAATGCATAACATACGGCGTATTGTGCTGGGTGGTACGCCCGCGCCGGTTAGCAGTGCAGATACCACAAAACAGGACGAGGCCATTACCGCCCTGGCAAAGGCTTTAAGCTATATTGATGACGAAGTTATAGCCAATGCAAGAAAGTTCTCAAGGGAGCAGCGGGAGTATATGCTTTATATTAAGCATGGCAGTATAGCTGTTTTTGGCGGCGGGTTCTTTGCTGGCAAATGCCGGATAAGGGCATTTACCGCAGATACATATATTGACTATATACGGGAACGCCACGGAAACCTGGTAATTGCCGGGTACTTCCATTTGCCTGACTACGACGCAATAGAGTTGGTTGCAATGCACGGGGAACGGGAATACTTTGCTGCCATAGGGCTGGATAACAGGCTGGCCGTAACGGTTTGCGACAGGCAGGTTAGCAGCGCAAGGTCTTTTGAAATACGCATTCCCTTGGTGGATGTGCTTGACGGCGGCTCCCTTGCAATACGTATCAAATATGGAAATACCTATGGCACAACCGGCATAATAACTTCGAATAATTTTATGTTTGTAGGTAAAGCCGTAATAGCATACCCCCATGCCGGCGGGCTTAAACTAACTGCCGCCACCCCCCACAGGATTAGCGAGGCACTGGGTGCTTACAAGGGCCGCAAGGACATAATTAAGGAATATTTAGACGCATACCCCCTATTATCTACAATTCGCATTTGGCTGTTTGTAGACAGTGCCGACTCAAAAGGGGGCCTGGACCAAAGCGCGGTATCCCATATGTATAAGTATTGCGAAGGCATAGACGACGGGGTAGACAAGCGCATAGTGCTTTCCCAAAGCGAGTTAGCGCTTCATGATTACGATGATAACAGTATTGTATATGACTCTGAAATTTATTTGTTAATGTGTATGTTTGCAGAGAAGATTTTTGTATCCGATGTAGCGGAAATTGCACGCATTAGAAATCAAGTAGGGCTAATGACTGCGGAGTTTATTTTTTTACCAAACGATGTACTTACGCCCCAAGACAGGCCAATGTTAACAGGGCTTATAGGCGCCCCACTGGAATTGGTTTCCCTAATTTCTGAAACAGAACGCGCCCTGTTGCCCCACGGCCCGGTTAGCGATGCAGCCCATGTACTGGGAAACCCAAGATACGACTCACTTACCGACAATAAACAGCCGCGAATCCTGTTTATGCCCTCATACCGCGAGCATTTATACCTTGGGGCCAACGAGTTTAACCCTGCATTCAAGTATTCCGAATACGTAACCCGTGTAGGCGACTTATTACTGGAAGAGCACTTCCTTGATGCTGCCGACGCGCATGGTATAAGCGTGGATTTTGCCCCTCACGAGAAGGTCAGCCTGCAACGGTCTGATTTTGAAATGGATGAATCCGTTAAAATCATCCCTCCTGCGTTTCCCCGTTTACTTTTATGCCAAAATGCCGAGATGCTTATAACAGATACATTACCGGCACATGGTTTCGCGTACTTAGGCAAGCCCGTAATATATTATCAGTTTGACAGCGACGGCACTCTGCCCCAAGACGGCGCACGGTTTGGGGAAAGCGTTAATGATTTTGAATCCTTGGTTCAGTTGCTGGTGGAATATATGAGAAATGGCTTTGCGCTTAAACAAAAATACAGCGCCGAAGGCGACGGGTTTTTTGCCCATAGGGACGGACGCAGCTGCCAGCGGGTTTATAAAGCCCTGACGGCTTTGCCACATATGCAATAATGTAATACGGCAAAAGGCAACGCTTACCATACATATGAAGCGGGCTGGCTAATGCGTTGTATGTACTAAACTTAACAAACGGGGGAAAAGCATGAATATAACCATAGCGGTAGATATAAGAAACGAAATACTTACCGAGCAAACATTCCAAAGCCTACAAAACCTGCGCAGTGCCGACGCAGTAACATTCGCTGTTATCACCGACAAGAAACGCTACGAATTGCCAAAGCATGAACTGATAAAAATAGACATCCTTAAGGCCAAGGTTGAAGGAACCCTTCCAACAACAGACGGGGTTGTTTTTGAGATAAAGGGAAATGAAGTGCTGCATGAACTTGCACTGGAATACATAAAAAATTATGAAGAAAGCCATGATAGCACCGAAGAAATGCCCAAACATATAAGGGATATAATAGTCACATCCGTTGAAGGGAGCCGCCGCTCGTTATCCTCTTCGAAAAAGGCGGCAAAATCATTCAAAGTTAGTTGTATCGTCCCAATTATGAACGAGACAGACTATTTGAACACAGCCATCGACAGCGTTATAGCGCAAACAATCGGGTTTAATAAAAACATACAATTGATACTGGTAAACTGCAACCCATCCGGCAAAAGATACTCTCTTTGTACGGAGTATGCGGATACATACCCAAGTAATATAGTACATGCAGCAAAAGATTTTAAAGATATCAGCATGGCAAGAAACTATGGGTTAAGCATTGCAACAGGCGAATACATAGCATTTTTAGAAGAAGACGGCAAATACGCCCATGATTTTATGGGCATATGCACAGAGTTTCTGTCTAACCCACGCAACGCCCAATTTGTAACAACCCATATAGAGCCAATGCATGAACAGGATACCCCTTCGCCTCTGCTTAACTATTCATTCCCGCGAAACGCCACGCTGCTTATACGTGCCAACTCCCATTATGTGCATACAACCGTGAACAATGTCATGTTTGCCCGGGTGCTTGCAGACGGTATTAATTTTGACAGTAGATGCGGCATTTTTAGCGAACTGGAATTTATTCATCGCATACTTCTAAGAACCGGTAAATACGCATTTCAAACAAACTCTGTGTATTACAAGCGTGAATGCGGCATTGTAAAAAACCTGGAATTCAAAGACACAGATGAACTGGGCATTATTAAACATTTATTTGCAACGTCCAAAAGCAGCGAAGGAAATATCACAAGATACACAAAGTATTTATCCTTCGCAATCCTGACGTACTATCAGCATCTAAACTACGAACCTGACAGGTTTCAGCTACCAGTACTACATAGCATATTAGACGAACTGGACGAGAAAATAATTTGCCACGCATTTAAAGGTACCGATACATCCGAACTGCTGGTGCGCCAGTTTCTAATGGCATTAAAGGGGCAGTTAACCTTACTTGTTAAGCCGTCTTTCGAGTTGGTGTCTTTTAGCAGGCAGGGGGAAGGTATTTACGTAGAAGGCCGGTACTCCCTACCCTTTGGCTGCGATTACGATATGCTAATTACCACCGAAAACGGCCATATTAGAAACTACCGGATATTAAACCACGAGTATTCATGGTATCTAGGCTTTAACATATGCGCAGATATATCATTTGAGTTTGTGATTCATCATAAAGAAACCAATCCATTCTCATTTTATTTCTCGGCCGCATCCGGGATGCCCGAGGAGATTGTATGTATACCCGATTATGCGGAAAAAGGTACGGCATGGGTAAGCGTATTCGAAGGCAAGATTGCCCATGGCGGCGCGGATAGCAACACCGTAAATATCGAAGATTTTAGTGCAGAATCCCTTAAAACAATAGTGCAAAACATTATGAAAAGCGCGTATCACGGGTCTGAATATGACAGCGATATTAAAGTGGTTAATGACTATATGCGTATGCTGGAACTTTACCCAACCGCTTCCTATATAGTGGTAAGCCAGGCCGCGGCCGACAGCGCTTATTCTGAAATAGCACGGGAAAACCCGGGGGCGAAGATATTTGTTATAACAACTGCTGGGGATAAACCCAAAAACGCCGTTGCATACGGCTCTCGAGAGCACAAGCTTTACTGCTTATTGGCAAAAAAGGTGTACGTAAGCAGTTCCTCAGAACTTGGTTACGCATTCCCCTATGACTCTGTAAAACACGAAGAATTTAATGCAATATATCGCGGCTTAGTGCATAGCACGGTTATAAAGAAGCTGTAACGAAAGATGAGGATGTATGGCCGATAAAATATTTACAACAACAGCAAAAAACTTAAAACAGTTAAAAGTCGCGTGCATTATGGACGAGTTTACACTGCATTCATATATGCCGGAATGCATACTTTTAGAGTTAACCCCCGATAATTTCCAGGCCGAGATTGACTTGTTTAAACCGGATATGTTGTTTATAGAATCCGCATGGCGCGGAAGGGACAGCTTATGGGATAAGAAAATTACCCAAATGGCCCCGGAACTAATAGCTTTGGCCGAATACTGCAAAAGCAAAAGCATTCCCATAGTGTTCTGGTGCAAGGAAGACCCGGTACATTTTGACGCATTTATAAATGCCGCAGCCCTTGCGGACTTTGTATTTACAACGGATATCGACTGTGTGCCGTGGTATAAGTCCAAATTGGGGCATGAAAGGGTATTTCATCTTCATTTCGGTGCCCAGCCCAAAAGCCAAAACCCTATAGAGTACTTCCCCCGGCAAGACAAATTCTGCTTTGCCGGCACGTACTACCATAAGTATAAAAGCCGAGCGGCCATATTTAACAGCTTCGCGCCTATATTTATACGATCCAGGGGATTTGATATCTACGACCGTAACCATGGCAAGGATATACCGGGGTTTATGTTCCCGGAAATATACGAACGTTACATATTGGGTTCCCTGCCCTTTGAAGAAATTGACAAGGCATACAAGGGGTATTATTACGGGGTTAACATGAACTCAATATGCCAATCCCAATCTATGTTTGCCAGGCGTGTGTTTGAACTTATTCTTTCAAATACAATTGTAGTCAGCAATTTCTCTCAGGGGGTGGCCAATTATTTTGGCGATTTAACTATATGTACAGACAGTGCAAATACCATGACCAAAACACTGGACGCCCTGTGGGCAAACGAAGCTTATCTGCGCAAGTTCCGGCTGCTTGGGCTGCGCAATGTGCTGGAATCCCACTTGTATGCAGACCGGCTTGACTACATAGCACAAAAAGTTTACGGAAGGCCCCTATTGCCGGGGCTGCCCATGGTGGCTGTTTTAGTAACCGGCAATAAAGCCACTGAATCATTTATGCGGCAGCGGTATGCAAATAAGATTTTATACATAGTTGACCAGGATAAAAAACAGAAGAACTCCATTTTAGCCGGCACAGCAATTAGTAGTATCCAGGCCGATTATATAGCATTCTTCGACGAAGATGATTACTATGGCGAAAACTATTTGACAGACCTTATGCTGGCAACACGGTACACCCAGCTTGAGGGGATTGGAAAATCCGGCTATTACACATACACCCGCCAGCCGGAACTTATAGGGGACGAATACAGATACTGTGTGGTAACAGCACTTACGTTGCGCCGGGCCGTGTTTAAGAAAAGTTTCTGGGGCAATACACCTGCAGGCAGTATATCGGGTTCGCAAACAGTTAGGGGCAAGTTTATTGCAATAGACGAGTTTAATTATTGTGAAAATTACAGCGGAAGCAGCCTGGTGGCTGTTGACGATATAACCCTTCCAAATACAGGCATAACCCCAGCCAAATGGGATGAAATTTCCCAAGAAATTAAGCCCTCGAAAGCCGACAAAAAGCCCCTGCATGTAATACGCCCAGACGATGCACTCCCCCTGTTTACACCTACAAAGGCAAAAAAAGGCGTAACGGCATTAAAGCAGGGCAGCAGCCTAATAATAAACACCAATCTTACAGGCAGCGATTCGGATTATATCTACCTTGGCAAATTCTTCGACATAAAAAAATTTGGCGAAAATTTTGCGATTACCATGTACGGCACGTCAAGTCTTGGTATGCGCATGATTGTATTATTTTACGACAAGAACAAGAAAAAGCTATATTACATAGGGCAAACGGCCCATAGCCCAATAGAAGTAAACGCCGCCGAAACAAGGTCAAAAGGCGCCGTTTACTTCAGGGTTGCACTAAGGCTAACCGGGATAAACAAGCAGGAATTTAAAGAAATAATTATAGCCGAGCCCCGGCAAACAGCCCTAAAAGATATGTATGTTCCCCGTTCGGAGACATTGGTTCTTACGAGCAGATACCCGCCCAACTCAGATACTGGTACGCCTGTACATGAGAAGGTAGCGGCATACAAAAACGCAGGGTATGTGTACGATGTTATTCATGCCTGTGACAATGTAAAGCAGGCATATGCCGAATACGACGGCATAAGCATTACCCAAGGCAGTGATGCATTGGTAAAGTTGGTGCTGCAAAACGGTTATTTTACAACAGTTTGCGTACACTACCTAACCCATAGCCTGTGGAATATCATAAAGCCCTACGCCAATAAAACCCGACTTCTGGTGTGGATTTACGGCCCCGAAATAATATCCGACGAAGATACAACCAGCTTATGGAACGAAGTTTTCGGTACCGCAAAGGCCCTGGGAATACGATTTATTTTTGCCACAAAGGCACTTGCAAGCGAAGTAAAAGAAGCATACGGCCAAAATCTGGACGAGAAACAGATAGCAATAATACATGATGGCTATGGCCCCGAAGGCCGGGAACGTGAATTACGGCTAATATAGCGATTTCGTTTGAAATTGGGCTTCAGACTGCGCCGGAAAATGCATTGAAGCGTTGCATTTTCCGGCTCGCTTCAGCCCATTTCAAATCGAAACGCCTATATAGTAGTCGAAAAGGAGCTATATATGAAAAGCATAGATAATAACGCAATTATTAAGCTGCTATCCCTTGAATTCCCCTTTACAAAAGCGGCGGCAGAGTACGGGGATATGCTGCTTGGCGGTAAACTCGTGGTAGGCAAGGCCTTCGAGCCTATAGTGCACGATGTAGGTAACATCGACTGGAATATGCAAGTCACCAAATCCCCAACAACATTTTCCCTATACCTTCATATGCTGGCGCCTGTTTATTTTTTAGCATATGCGTACTACGCAAAAAATAATGTTGACTACTACGAACTTGCCAGAAACATAACCTTGTCATGGGTAAGCTATGAAGAAACCGCAGAAACGCATAACCAGTACACATGGAACGACCATGCAGTAAGCGGAAGAGTTGGCGCGTTTATTTTGCTGGACATGCTTGCAAAAGAAATAACCGGAAGCGACACATCCAAGGACTGGATTGTAAACCATATCGCAGCCCATGGTGAATGGCTTACAAAAGGCGAAAAATACAAAAAAAATCACAATCACGGGATTATACAGGATATAGCTTTGCTTATAACCGGATATTATATCAACAGAACCGACTTTATTGATTGCAGCCTTGCAAGATTAAAAGAGCAATTGGAATACGCTTTCCCAAACAACTGCGCCCATGTAGAAAACTCTGCGTACTATCATGCGGAAATGCTGCTAAGGCTGTCAACTGTGTTTGACTTTATTACCGAGTTAAATATCAAAGGCAGCACCCCCTCTAACGCCTCACTGGAATGCAGAGATGGTGCCCTTGATTTTCTTACCTATGCAATGACGCCACGGGGGCACTTGACCGCCTTTGGGGATAGTTTCCGTACCATTTCAACACATAAGCACATGAATAAACACTATGGGTTTAGCAACCATGATAACTATACCTACGCCCTTTCTATGGGTACGTGGGGGGTAAAGCCTGAAGAATACGCAAAAATATTCCAAAAAGACGGCTATGCATTTTTCCGCAGCAGTTGGGAAGCATCCGAGTTTAATAAAACCACATGGATTGGGCTAAAATCCGGCTTTTTATCCCTTACCCATAAGCATAGGGACGACCTTTCTCTGAGCCTATATACCAAAGGCTTAGAGGTATTTTGCGACCCGGGCATGTACAACTATATGAAGGGCGATATTAACCACGACTATATGCAAAGCAGTTTCGCCCATAGCAGCATATTGGTAGATAATTCGTCTTATCCTTTAGGTGCTAACTTGGTAGGCAAGGCCGGCATTCTTAAAACCAAGCCGGGCCATAGTTTTCCTGGGGTGCAGGCATATAACAATTTATATCCCGGGGTGTTTATAGACCGTTCGCTTATTTATGTTAACGAGAATGAGTTTTATATCATAGACGATATCATCTCAAACGATGTGCACGAATACGCGCAAAATTTTCATTTATCTTCCGAGGTTAAGCTGGTATCACACACACCCGAGGGCTCCATTGTAAACTTAACGGGCACAGGCTACAGCATGTGCATACGGCAGTATGAGCCGGTTGAAACTGTTACAATTAAGTCAGGAGAAACCGGCAATATAGCCACAATGAGCGGGCAGGCCATAGCCCGTAACGAGATTGAGGAAACCACGTCCATTCAGTTTGTTAATAATGGCACCCAAACGCGCTTTGTAACCGGGTTTATAATTGCCCCATACGAGGATATAGCCGAAACATTCCAGTCCCCTACCCCGCTAAGTGGCGACACCTTAGTAATCCAGGGCCAGGAGATAGATATTACACCGCGCATACGCCCCTTCCCGGTGGAAATAGATGTAGAGCCGGAAAATGACCAACTGCTTATATCCCCTACCGAAAGCGCCAATAATCATAATTTTTATGCCCATTATTTGCTGGAGAAAAAAACAGGAAAAGTTGTTGGCAAAACATCCTATTCCAAAGACAGATATTTAAGCCTTCCTATCCCGGAAAAGGGCGAATATGTACTGCGCACATACCACCGCACAGACGGCGGGGACACAAGCCAGTGGTGCTCTGCCGAGATTGCCATTAGCGGTGAGCCGCCGCGGTTTTTCAAGTATAAAAAAATACATGTGGATAAATCCATACCATATGTAAAGGAACGCACTGTCCATTTTGATGGCGAGAATTATACGTTTAAACTGGATATGTCTATTTACCCATACGACTATGATGTAGCATGGTTTATAAACAAAAACGGTACACGGCATTTTTCGGCTAAAGGCGGCGGAGAGTTGGAATACACCTTCGACGAGCCAGGCAGCTATGTATGCTATTACAAGGTTAGGGCAAGGTATTTTTATGAGATAGAAATGGGCAATTTTGCCGAGATTATAATACCCGAGAAGGAAGAATGGCCGGTGCAGCCTAACCAGCCGCAAGGGTCGGAGCCTATGGGCATGAAATCCAACCCGTCCACAGATGGCAAGCAGCGCACGCATAGGCCCTCCCACTCAGCGGGTTTGTTCGCACGGTTTAAGCGATTTATAAGTAGTTTTTAAAACAACGATAATACGAAAATCCGGTTTTGATGATACCGACAAAAGCGGTGGTGCACTTAGCCCCCTTCTTTAGAAGGGGGTGCCGGAGCGTAGCGGAGGCGGGGGTTGAGGTCTGCGACAATTTATAAACAACCCCCGGCCCTACGGGCCACCCCCTTCCATGGAAGGGGGCTTGGGCGGCTTCATCCGGTTTTGATGATACCGATAAAAGCGATATTCATGGTAGGCTGGTGACAGAAATGGCCCGTAATGGGCGGATTGGAGGAATATTAAATGGTAGTTGTAGTAGGACTTGGATATATTGGGCTGCCAACGGCCCTTATTATGGCATGTAATGGTACAAAGGTAATTGGGGTTGATAAGAACCCAAATATTATAGAAACACTAATAAACGGGGAAGTCACCTTTCAAGAGGATGGCTTAGAGGAATTGTTCCAAAAAGCAAATAATGCCGGAATCACCTTCCAGACACAGCTTGCAAAGTCTAATATGTACATAATAGCAGTACCCACACCCTTCGACAAAACAACAAAGCGCATAGATACCGGCTACCTAACAGGCGCTATCCGGGAAGTACTTGCAGTATGCGAAGATGGCGCTATTATTGTTATAGAATCAACAGTATCCCCCGGGACTATTGATATGCATATACGCAAAGAGGTTAACGGAAAGAACATCCGGCTAGTACACGCACCGGAAAGGATTATACCGGGAAACATGGTAACTGAACTGGTAAACAACCCTCGTATTATTGGCGCAGACCATGTACAAGCCGCCCAGGAAGTAAAGAAACTATATCAAACCTTTTGCACGGCAGAAATTGTAATAACAGATATCCGCTCCGCAGAGATGTCAAAGGTCGTAGAAAACACCTTCAGGGATATTAATATCGCCTTTGCCAACGAACTGGCTAAAATTTGCCGGGCCGGGGATATGAATGTATACGAAATTATCCGCATAGCCAATATGCACCCCCGCGTTAATATTTTGCAGCCAGGCCCAGGGGTTGGCGGGCATTGTATATCTGTTGACCCATGGTTCTTGGTTGGGGATTTCCCCCAGCTTTCTTTACTTATTCACGAGGCCCGCAAAATCAACGATTCCATGCCCGTGTATGTGCTTGAAAGGATACAATCCATAATGAGCCAAAACGGGATAACAGACATTTCGCGTATAGGGTTTTACGGCATTACATACAAAGAAGATGTTGACGATTCCCGTGAAAGCCCCACCCTTCAACTATTTAATATAGTAAAAACCGCGTTGGGGCATGAGCCAAAATGCTATGACCCTATGCTTAAGGATATGCTGTTTTCATCCCAATACGAATCATACGAGTCCTTTTTGGATGATGTTGATATTGTAGTAATTATGGTTGGGCATTCCCATATAAGGGGCAATGCACAATCCCTTGAGGGCAAAATAGTGCTGGATACCAGGCACTGCCTGGCGCCCAGCGATAATACATATTTCCTGTAGCAGTTTCGTATGCGATAAGGAAAACTCCTGCTAACAAAGCACATGTAAATCAGCAAAATTTATTCTAAAACGGTACCAAAACTGTTCTATTGAGGTGATTTTCCTTGCTAAAGGGCAAAGCTGAATGCACTGTCACATATAAATACAAGTGTGAACAATGCCGGCTGCAAATAGGGCCGTTTCACTCCGCGCTGCAACAAATAGCATATCGCAGGCCCAGTGTTGGCAGCCGCAAGGATTTTTCGCTAAAAAACAACAGCCAAGATTTGGCCCGAACCGGCGACGATGCAGTTAATCAACTACGGCAATTGATAACCCATATTGAAGCAATGCTCGACTCAGAATCTACAGATAAACCAGACTCACCCTTTATCGCAGACTACTACGACGAGGTTTTTGCAATGGGCAAGGCATGTCCGCTTTGCGGCGGGCCCCAATCGTGGTACATTGGGGCCTATTCACGTGTATCTATGACGGGGGCGGCCTTGCGTTATGCCCTCTTTTTTAGCGTCCTTGCCGGGATACTCTGGCTTGCGGATAGTATTATTTTTGATTTACACCTGCTTAACTGGGCGGTAATATTTCCGGTTTCTGTGCTTGTGGGCGGGCTGGCCGGGGTTTTCTATGCCTTGGCCCGGATATTTGCCAACAATAAACTCATAAAAAAAGCCCCCATGAACCAAAAGCCAATAGTCGAATGGGGCGACATAACAGTTGAAATAACTGGTGTAACATTGCCGCTGGAGGATGCCAATACTGCGGGCACAAGCAGCAGGGTAGTTGCGGACTTCGAAAGCCGGGACATAACGGGCCTTGGAAGCTGGCATGTGTGCGGGCTTAAACATGATAATATACTCTCGGTTATAGATATAGTTGACTTACAGTACGGGTTCTTTAACATTATCGAAGAAGAATTTAACGGCACACCCATGATCAACCTAATAAGCCGGGGCATAAGCGAAAGGGACTTTCATGACTATGTGCTTCAGCTATGCGACGCCCTTCAGTTTTTACACAGTCAAAAGCCCGGCATATCACATAACGCGATTAGGCCGGGCAATATTGTTGTAGGAAAGGGCAACTTGCTAAAGCTTACGCGCTTCGAAAACGCCACCGTCGGCGGCTCGCCCCGGGATGATATAGCAATGGTTGGAGAATTTCTTCGCTCGATAAAAGGGCGGTATATAAAACGATACCAGGAAATAATAGAAAGCTGCGCAAGCAAGTACAATTCAATTGACGAATTGCGTGAGGATTTTCTGTCCGTTACCACTACATCTTATACCAAGATAATAATTAGTGCGTTGGCGTTTGCTGTGTTGTTTTTAGCTATAATTGCCCGGCGTTTGCTTTAAAGCTATACATAATGCTTAGCCTGGGCATCCCACAATTCATGGTACAGCCCGTGTTTATCCGCAAGCAGCGACTCATGACTTCCCCGCTGCACCAACCGCCCGCTGTCAAACACGGCAATATCATGGCAAAACCGGCAAGATGACAGCCTATGGGATATAAAAACTGCCGTCTTATCACCAATGGTTTTGTCAAATGTGGTATAAACCTCATACTCGGCTATAGGGTCAAGGGCGGCGGTTGGTTCGTCAAATACCACCATTGGCGCGTCTTTATACAGTGCTCGGGCAAGGGCAATTTTCTGTGCTTCGCCTCCGGAAATTTGGGTGCCGTCTTCGTCGAATGTCTTAAACAAGACGGTTTGCAGTCCCGCTTCCATCGTATTTAGCCGTTCTAAAAAGCCTGCTTCATCAAGGCAAGTTTTCACTCGTTTTTCGTCGTAATTGTCTCCCGCGGCTACATTTTCTCCAAGCCAAAGGGGGAACAGCAAGTAATCCTGGAATACTACAGAAAATAGCGCCACATACTCTTCGTAATTGTATTCCTTAATATTAACGCCATCCAGCAAGATTTCGCCCTCTGTAGGGTCGTATAGGCGGCAAAGCAGCTTAATCATTGTTGTTTTGCCGCTTCCGTTTAGGCCTACCACGGCCATGCGCTGCCCAGCGTTGATTTTCAGGTTCAGCTTACTAAGGGCATAATCCTCTGCGGCGGGATAGCGAAATGATACATTGCGAAACTCAAATTGATAACCCTTAGCAGGCGGTGGCGGCACAGGCCGCGTCCCCTTAACCAATACATCCGGCAATGTCATAAAATCCCGCATAGGCCTCATAAACGCGCCGTTATTATACAATTGGCCGCAAGCCGTAACCAATGTGCCAATAGCGGTGGCCATTGCCATTGCAGCACCAACGGTTTGCACAATACCGCCTATTGTTGCGGTTCCGCCAAGGGCATTGTGCCCGGCAAACAGATAAAACCCGCCTCCTACAATAGAAAGCATTGCAAGGCTAAAGCCCCCTATCCTGCCGTCAAAAAAGAAAAACGAAAGCCATGCCTTTGCAGAAAAGCTATTGCGAAATATATCGCTAAGGGCCTCATTTTGATTGTAAATGCGTACATCTTTAGCGGCCTCGCCGGCTTGGATATAAGTTCTGTAATATTTGCCTGCCGTATTGGCTTTCATGTTTTCTTTAAACATATTTTCCAGTACAACCTGCTGCTTTAGGCGGTATTTTATGTTTATGATTAGCCCAATGCCAAAAACACCGGATAAAATGGCCGTTTGCAAACCCGTTATGCCGCCCCCTGCTGAAAGCCCGGTCATAAGAAGAATAGCAAATATCAGCGAAAACAGCTGTTCGGCAAGCATTGCCGAAACAAAAAATATATTCATAAGCCCCAGGCCGTTACCCATTGCCTGGGTGTCCATCCTTGCAAGCACCTCGCTTACCTTGCTGTCCTCGGCATGAACAAAGTCCATTCTCATAAAGCGCTCGGCCTGCATCATTTGCATTAGGTGGAACAGCCTTTCGAAATTTGATGTGGTTTCTATTTCCCGGGTTAGTATTGCCCTTAGCACAGATAAAACGAAGGTTAAGCCCACGGTTAACCCTGCGTAAATTATAATTGCCCGTACATCCTGGGCCCCGGCCAATTCGTTTAGTATACGTGCAGAGAAAAACAGTACCATTAGTGGCTGCGCGGCTATTATCAACGCCCGTATTATCATTGTAGGGATATATGCCGGTGTCATTTTATTAATCAGTTTGTAGCCGTATCCAATTAAACCTATTGTTTCACGGAATGTCAGCTTAGAACTTGTGTCTGTCATATTGCCACCTCCTGATTTTGATAATAGCTGGCCTGGACTTCAAACATATGTGCATATGTTCCGCCCAGTGCCATCAGTTCATCATGGGTACCTTCTTCGGCAATTATATTGCCTTCGATTAGCAGAATACGATCGCAGAAACGTGTGCTTGCCAGCCTGTGGGAAATGTAAATAGATGTTTTGCCCTGGGTTAGCCCGGCATATTGACGGTATATTTCATTTTCAGCCAGAGGGTCAAGGGCTGCGGTAGGCTCGTCTAGGATTATGACAGGCGCATCTTTGTATAATGCCCGGGCCATTGCAAGCTTCTGCCTTTCCCCGCCGGAAAGTTCGGCGGCTTCCGGGTGTACGGCCCGCACAAGCAATGTGTTTTCCTTGTTTGGCAGGCTTTCGGTTTTTGTTTTAAACCCTGTAACCTCCAAGCAATGGGCAAGCTTTTTCTTATCGGGCTGGGCCTGAAACGAAATATTTTCCGCGATACTGGCCGACAGCAGATGAATATCCTGAAACACCACGGAAAACAGCGAATAAAACTCGTCCCGGTTATAATCAGATACCGGGCTGCCGTTTAATAAAACCTCCCCAGCCGTGGGGGTGTACAGCCCGCATAGCAGTTTGATTAATGTGGTTTTGCCTGCGCCGTTAGCGCCCACGATAGCAATGCGCTCCTCCGGGCGGATAGTTATATTTATATCATTTAGCGCGGCTTTTTCAGCTTTAGGGTATGTATAGCATACACCTTTAAGTTCAATGGAAGGGGGCAATGCATCTTGTGCCGGAAGGGGGATGCCGGCACCGGTGTTCATGCGGTCCGGGTAATCCAGCATGGCCTTTATATCGCTCATTTCTATGCAGGACCTGGATAAATCGTTGGCCGCTGTAAGTATCCCGGATACCCAGCCTGCCAACGCGCCCACTGCCGCGAACACAAATACAAATTCCCCAAGGGACATACGGTTATCCAACACAAGGTAAATAAGAAAAGCATAGGCGGCACCGTCTCTAAGTAAAATCATTAGCGCATCGGTTAGTTGGGATTGCATTTGCTTTGTAAGAAGGCCCCGTTCGGCGGTGCGGTACTGGGCATATTGTTTGCGGTACAGCCCGGACAGCCAGCCGAAGGCGTTGTATAGCCGTATATCCTTGGAGGCTTCCGGCTTACGCATAGTGTTGCTTAGGGCCTGTAATTTTTTCGCGTGTTTGCTTCTGGCGTCCCGTGTTGATTCCATATATTTTCTGGCCCGGGACAACATCAGCCAGTTGACGGCGGCAGTTACAAGAAGCACCAGCAAAATCAGCGGATGGATTAGTGCAATAACACTTGCATAAAGCAGGAAGCCAAAGCTGTTAGACAGCAATTGAACCAATGTCCGTGGGATATTCATTGCCAGTGCGTGGTTGCTTGTTGTTGCTTTGTTTGCCTTCTCTTCTGCTTCTTTGAAGTCGGGGCTTTCCATTAATTCATAATCCATTTTCATCAGCTTTGCAAAACCTAATATAATTGCATTGCCAATGCCAATGGTGCCAACGGAATCATTGGCGATGCTGTCGCTAAAGGCCCTTAGATAATTTACCACCACCATAGCTAAAGCAAAGCCGCCCACCACCAATATGAAGGTCAAGGGCTCGGCTCGCGCTTCTATCAGGTCTATCACGATTCTTGGCATAAGTATGCCTAGATATGGTGCCGCAACCCGCATGATTACAGCCAACCCGCAAACAATTAGTATGGCTTTACGTTCGCGCCAGTATATTGACAGGGAAAGCTTAATACTTGACCACATGATTTTCCATTTGGCAGCATTTGGGGATTTTTCTTGCATAAGCGCCTCCTCGTAACACATTATTTTGTTTTGCCTGATACAGGATATCACAAGATATAATGCAATGCAAGGTACTTGGCAAAAATTTTTACGTTACAGTGGCTGACTAATTATCACTTTTGTGCAAACCCCTTCCTGGCTTTCTATCTCAACTTTGCCAAAATCATTTGAACACATCCTAACCCGGTCTATCACATTTCTAAGCCCGTAGCCACGCTTTGGCAGGGATTTGTCGTGGTTATAAATCATGTCAATGGTTTCCTGGGACATGCCTAGGCCATCGTCTTCAACTATCAGATGATAAAATCCATCCCCTACATAGCTATATATGGTAATGTTTAACACATTTTCACCCTTGCCGTGGTATATTGAATTTTCTACCAAGGGCTGCAAAATCAGCTTGACGCATTTACTATCCATTAGTTCTTTGTCGATATCGGTATGGATGTATAAGTCCTCGCCATAGCGCAGCTTGCTTAGGTAAATAAAGGCTTCCAACTGTCCAATCTCCCTATGAAGCGGCACTTGGTTCTCATCTAACACCAAAGAATACCGAAGAAACATTGCCAGCCGGTCAACTGCTTCAGATAGTGTATCCCCATTATCTTGCCCGGAAAGCCACTTGATGGAAGAAAGAGAGTTAAACAGAAAGTGGGAGTTAATTTGAGAGCGCAACGCGGATATCTCCGCCACACGTTTTTGTTCGTTTATATGATTGTTTTGGCTAATTAAATCCAATATCTGCAGCCGGGTATCGTCAAGTTCCTCTGCCAGCATCCCAAACTCGTCGCTGCCGCCTACCCTAAGTTCGTGGTTAAGTTCCCAGTTGCTGATAGCCGCGATTTTTTCCTGCAAAATTTTAAGGCGTTTGTTAAACCGGATTGATATTACTCCCGCAAAGAAAAACGACGCGATAAACACCCCTATAATCATAGGCGCAAGCCTTGCAAGCATCCTGAAGTAACCCCGGCTCAAAAAACCCGGATATAGTTCTATTACCACGGCAAAGCCGCTTGTGGCAGAGTCTATCCACATAGTATCGGCAGTACGGGGCATCTTTTCCGCAAAGGTATTTTGGCGCAGCAAATCCCGAAACCGGTCACGGTCATTGGTTGACATAATGTATCCGTTATTGAGTATGTAAATCTGGTTCCCGCTTGCATCCTCGTGGAAGAAGCTAAACAGTTCTGTTTCGTATATGCGCATTTCCAGGAAGTATCGCCTCTCCAGGTTAGTTTGGTAGGCTTTTTTGAAAATGGAAAAGACAACCTCGTTACGGTCGTTTAAATAAGTAGCGGTTATGTAAGTGTTTTGCCAATGAGCCTGGTTGCCCGGAAGAAACGCATAGAAGATATCGTCCATATTCTCGAATAAATCCACCCCCTGAATCACCTGGTTACGGTGGAGCCTAATATCCCGTACGCGCCCAACATGGAGGTTTAAAAACTCTGCGGTGATACTGTCAAGCAAGGCCTGAACCTGTTGGAAGGAGTCCCGCTCCATAGCGGCAAGCAGGTCCGCATCAGTAGTCACAAGCCGCAAGTACGAAATAAAATACTCGATTCGGCTGTCAATATTAAATGCAACCTGCTGCCCATAGGCCTTTAGCAGCTGGCCTTCCTGGTCCCGGTAGCTGGCACCAATAATAAAATGCAGCATAAGCATTACCGTTGTAATAATAAACAGTATAATCGCGGCAAAACCTACATTAAGCTGATTGCGAAACTTCATACGGCTAAGCATGACTTCACCCGTTTCTAAAGTCGATTGGGGTCAGGCCCGTTTCCTTTTTAAACGTTGTATGGAAATACGATAAACTACTAAAACCGCACTCTACCGCTACGTCTGAAATAGTCAGGCTGCTGTTTACCAGCAAGTCCTTGGCCCTGTCTACCCGCGTCTTCATTAGGAAACGGTTTATGCTAATATTTTTTACATACCTAAACACGGTACCTATGTAATTTGGGGTGAAATGGAGCCGCTTTGCAATAGATTCGATTGTAAGGGGGCTTTGATAGCTTGTTTGAATAATTTTTTCAATTTCGTTGGCAATTTGCTGCTTGTTCTTCCTGCGGCTTGGAAGATTATAAGACGGCTCACTATTCTGCGTCTCTATTTTAGTAAGCGCTTTTTCTGTTACTGCGTCTGCGGCCCGTTTTACTACACGCAGCAGTTCCGCCTCTTTTACAGGCTTAAGAACATATGCATGGATATTTAGGTCAATGGCCTGCTGGGCATATTCAAAATCGTCGTAAGAACTTAGAAAGATTATTTTTGTCTCCGGCACATGCTGGCGGATTTTTTTGGACAGATCTATCCCATTCATGACGGGCATCTTTACATCTGTAAGTACGATGTCCGGCTTCAGCTTGTCTACCAAGGCGAACCCCTGGGCGCCGTTTGCGGCCTCACCAATGATTCGGATGCCAATAACACCCCAGTTGACACAGTGCTTTAAAGAATTGCGCTCGAGACTCTCATCTTCGACCAAAATCATTGTAGGCATTGTATTACACCTCCCATGGACGAAACTATATCTTTTGATGTAAGCGCGAAAAACACAGTACTAAAACAAAGAAATATACTGAGCCCAAATATATGTTACACCGAAATAAAAGGCTGAGCAAGTGTTAATGATTGCATATCTTCACCTAATACCGATTCCAAATTTAAACCTATCTGACAGAGCGGCTGCGGGAAACGCGGAGCAAGCGCTTTCCCGCGCTTAGCCGCGATAGACAGATAGGATTTAAATTGGAATCGGTATAAAAACCCCACTGTCGTATCCTGATTTAAATTACAAGGCTGCCCTTCGACAACTCTTAAATAGGATCTTCCCAATGGGGTTTTACACATTTCTGATTGAATGCAGACTGTAGCTATAGCATTAAGGCAGTTTATTACCTGCCGCTAAATAAATCCGATACCACTCTTCACGGCCTATTTCAAAACTGCAAGCCTGAAGTGTACTCTTCAAGAGGTCTAATTCCGTAGTGCCGGATACTGCCTGCATATTGGCGGGGTGCCGCAAAATCCACGCAATTACTACCGCGCCTACCGGGACATTCTTTTCGGCGGCCAGTTCGTTAAGGGTTTGGTTTAACTCCGGATATTTATCGCTGCCTAAAAATACCCCTTCGAAGTATCCGTACATAAACGGGGACCATGTTTGGATAGTTATATCCTCCAGGCGGCAGAAATCCAAAATACCACCGTCGCGGTCATATGCTGGGGGGTTGGTCATGTTTACGTTGAGCCCGGCGTCTATCATACCCGTGTGGGCCGGGGAGAATTGTAGCTGGTTGGCAATGATGCGCTGCTCGTTGCTTAAATATTTGTTAAGCAATCGTATTTGGCCGGGGCCATGGTTGCTTACGCCATAGTATTTTGCTTTTCCGGCCTTTTGCAAGATGGTGAAGGCTTCTGCAACTTCTTCATACTCTACCAAAGTGTCGGGCCTATGCAGCATAAACATATCCACATAGTCCATCCCCAGCCGCTTCAGGCTATTGTCCAAAGACTCGACTATATAATCCTTTGAAAAGTCGAACTGCCCCTTGCGGATACCGCACTTGGTTTGAACAACCAGTTTGTCTCGGGGGATGCCTGCCTCACGCACTGCCTTGCCAAAAGCTATTTCGCATTGGCCGCCGCCGTAGATATCCGCATGGTCGAACAGGTCTATACCGCCGTCCATCCCGGTTTTTATCAGCGTTATCAACTCTTGCGTGCTTAAGTCTGCTATGCGCATACAGCCCATTGCTATGGCAGAGGCTTCTAGTACTCCACCTATTTTAATCCTTTTCATAAACTTACCTCCCGGCAGTAAATATTATCGCGTTATGCAGCACTTTGCGGAAGCTGCTGTTAGCATAGGCGCGATTGTCATGGCCTGCCGCATAGCAGAATACTTTGCTATTCTTATATTGCCGTACCCAGGCTAGGTTTTTTATACTGGTTTCGTTGTCGGTTGTGATTAGGATTGTATTGCCCGGCTCTTCCGGCTCGCCCAGGATATAGGTTTCATCTGTGAGGGTAAAATCGGGCACGCCTTCGGTTATGGGGTGGGCCCCCCGCAAGATAATCTGATTGACGGATTGGTTAGGGGTATACTTAAATGACCCGTCGCCCCCCCTGTTACGTAGGCCACAGACTTGCGTAAATAACTCGCAGCCTTGGAAGCTAATAAGCGCATGGTGCAGCAATATAATCCCTTGTTTTGTATGGCCAAGTTCTTGGTTCATGTATTTGGTTACGGGGCTGTCTTCCGGCGGGCTGTTCCACATCATATTGTAGTACAACACTGTGTCATACTTGCTGTTATTATCATCTTCGTCCCGTACAAACAGGTCATATGGCTGGACATAGCAATCACAGTCTGTAAAACTATCCAGCATTTTCTGAAACCCGATTACATCATATGGATGGTCTTCCACAATAACGGCTACTTGTAGTTTGCTCATCTTCTCACCTTTCTTACATAAAAAAACATAGGAACGGGGCTGTTGCAAAACCCTCCTGCGCCGTCAACATAAAAGCGTTGAGGAACGTAGCGACGAAGCAATCCAACGAGCATAAGGTTCTGGATTGCTTCGGCTTCGCCTCGCAATGACGTACTGGTGCTTTGCAACAGCCCCTTTTATATAAACCGCATATTACTTGTAAACCTTAGCCCGTAATTCCTGTAAATACTTCAGTGTTACATCGGTTTCGTACTTGAAGTCTACCTCGCCGCCTTTGGTGGATACCCATGGGCAGGCTGCCGAAACGCCGTTGTCGTAACCGGCTTCTTTGAGTACGTTAAACAGATGAACCAATAACTCGTCCCGGGCACCTACGTTAGGCTGTGCGCCGCCGTCACCTTGAATGTGTACGTTAAGGCAATACTCTGGATATTTTAGGATATCTTCCAGTGGCTGGTCAAGGTCAATGAAGTAGTTCAGGTCTACCATGGCCTTAATGGACCTGCGGCCTGTTAATTTCGCAAAATCTATGGCCTCCAGGTATCTTGGCCACAGGGTTTCCAGTTCGGCCTGGGGTTCCAGCGCAATTTCCATACCGTATTTTTCTGCTTCGTCTGCCATGATGTTGGCGGTACTAATGGCCTGGTCCATTGCAAGGCTGCGGTCAAAGCCCGGTGGGCAGTAGAAATGCCCGCCCCAGCATCCAATCCACTTTACACCCAGTTCATTGAGCCTGGCAAACTCCCGTTTTAGAGCGAATTGTATCAGTTCCTTGTCGTAATATGGGCCACATGCGCCGCGCCATGACATGCCTGGGCCTAACATATGGCTGGTTACCGGGCATGGCCGCCCTTCTTTTACATACAGGGCTTTTTGCTCCTGCCATTCTAAATCGCACATTAACGAACTTGCGTGGATAGAGGCAGGTACTTCAAAGTACTCCCAGCCTTTGTCCAGAACGTGCAGGGGCACAACATCTACTACGATTCCAAATTTGAACATATTAAGTTCCTCCTATTGGCCTATGGCGATTATGGTATTACAAAGCGTGCCGGGTTAGCAGCGTGGAAGTCTATAAACCCTTGCTCGATATCACGTGTAACCTCTCTGTACACGCCGTCTCTGAAGCTAAGCAGGTCATCAAGTGATATTTCGCCTGTTATGAAGCGCACTTCCAGGCTGTTAAGTGTTTGCACTTCGTCCGGGAAGTCTGCACCAAGGGCGTCCAGCATTTTAGAGAAGCCAAAGTACACACGTGTGGTTACAGACTGGGCAAACCCTGCTTCTTCCTGCCACTTTGCAATGCCTTCAGGGGTTGTGCCCCCAAGCAAAGGCGGACGGCCTTCAAATGCGTTGGCCATTGCAAACATATTGCTGGTTACCAGGTTCCGGGCGTCTGCTTGTGCGGGGGTACGGTCGATTGTGCGGTTTTGGATGTCATACGAGTTAAAATGCACCCCGGCTTGGCCCCAGTGCATCAGCACAAAGCCTTCTTCGGAGTTGGCGAAATCAAGCAAGCGCAGTACTGCGTCTTGTACCTCTGGGCTGGAGTTGGCATTGATATAATAGGCCATCCAGTTTGAAGGCGGCACTGCGTATATTGGGTTTCTGCCTGAGCCTTCACGTACAAGTGGCGGCATAAATTTAAAGCTGTCCATATCCAGATAGAAGCGCTCAAGGATATTGGGAACGAAATTGGTTTCGGAAGCACCAATTATGCCTACCCGGTTCATTGCCAGTTTCTCTTGCGGCTCTGTACCGCCACGGTGGGTGATAAACTCCTGGTCTATTATGCCTTCTGCAAACAAATCCCGTAACAGTTCCAGATACTCGATGTATTCCTGCCTAAATGCACGCAGCCTGTTTGCGCCGTCTACATCCGGCAAACCCGCGTGCCAGCTGGAGATACCAAATGCGCTGGAAAGGAAGTCGTTCATCAAGTGCCATACACCGGAATCCATAGAGCCGGCATTTGCGTGAAGGCTGGCGCCGATGGTAAGGGTACCTTCACCGGTAGGGTCGTCAAAGGTGAAGGCCCGGGCTACATCAATAAACTCTTCTACGGTTCTGGGGGCTTCCAGGCCCAGGTTGTCAAGCCATGTGGTGTTGATTAGGAAACCCCATCTGTCTGCGGAGTTTGGCCTTGGCACACCGTGAATCTGGCCCGGGATAAACATTGTGTCGCCCCATTGCTCTTCAGAGATATTGGCCATAAGATTGGGGAAGTTATGGCGTATGTTCGTTACGTCCATCAGCAGGCCTTCTTCCGCCCACTGAGTCGCGAAAATATCCGCGCCATAATGCACTAAGTCCGGCATGTCGCCTACGGCCACCATCATACGTACCCGTTCGCCGTAGCCGCTGGTTGGCGGCGCTTCGATATTTAGGGTGATGTTTAGCCGCTCTTCAATTTCCGCGATAATCGGGTTATTGTCCAGTACTACCTCGGGGTTAATTTGAAGCACCGCGGAAACAGTTACTCTTTCTACCGATGGTTCCGGCTGCGGGTCCGGTGCCGGCGCAGGTGTTTCTTGTGTTTCTGCTGCAGGTGTTGCTTCCGGCGCCGCCGGCGGTGCAGGCGTATCTTGCCTACATGCTGTTAACAACAGTGTCATGGCCAGTAAAACGGTTACTAAACAAAGGCCCGGCAATTTCTTGTACATACTTACCTCCTTTTAACTACGCCGCCTTTGGCGGCTATACTTTTACCCCTTAACAGAACCCAACGCCAGCCCTTTTACAAAGTACTTCTGCATAAAAGGATACACGGCAAGTATGGGCAATATTGTTATGACAACAGCAGCCATCCGCAAAGTAAACGGGTGGGACCTGGCCTCTGCGGTAAGCATCTGTGTCACTGGGTTAACCATGGATGTATCTTCCACCACCAACTCACGCAGTACCAGCGTAAGGGGCCAAAGGTTACGGTCCGATATAAACATCATTGCGCTAAAGTAGCTGTTCCAATAATGTACCGCGCTAAAGATAATCATTGTGGCTATGGCAGGTTTTAAAAGCGGCACAATTATCGTAAACAAGATTCTAAGGTCGTTAGCACCGTCTACCTTGGCGGCTTCTTCCAGGGACTCTGAAATAGTTGTGCGCATAAAATTAATCATCAAAATCAGAAGAAAAGCCGACAGCACCCCAGGCAATATAAGCGCGCCTAATGTGTTGTGCAGTCTAAGATTCCTGATTAATATAAAGTTTGGGATTATACCGCCGTTAAAAAACATGGTAAACAAGATAAATGTCATGACAGTGCCGGTACCCTTAAGATGGGATTTAGATAAAGGGTAAGCGGTAATAATCAGCAGAAACACCGAAAGCGCCGTTCCAAGGAAAGTAATAGTAAGTGTTACCCTGTACCCGGACCTAAACAGCGCATAGCCCCATATTTGGCGGTAAGCGTTGAAGCTGATATTTCGCGGGAAAATCCTAAGGGGGTTGGCCAGGTATTCCTCGTATGTCATAAACGATACGAAAAATACATACAAAAACGGGGTCAAACAGATTATGGCAAATATACCAACAAGCAGCATACTAAAGCCTTCTATGGAATAATCGTCAAAACTGCGGGGCACACCGCGAGCCTTTCCGCCCTTGACCATACGGGAAATAGATTTTGTCAAAATATGCCCCTTTCTCCCATCAACTTGGCCCCTGTGTTAGCAAGTATAAGCAATGTAAAGCCCACCACAGAACTAAACATGCCTACCGTAGCAGCAAAAGAAAACCTGCCGTTTACAATACCAAGCCTAAAGGTATACGTCTCAAACACTTCAGAAACATGTAAGTTGCTGGGGTTTTGCAGCATAAATATCTGCTCGAAGCCATTGCCCATAAGCCCCCCCATGGTAAGCAGCAAAAGGATAACAATGGTGGGCTTAATCCCCGGCAGGGTAATATAATTAATCCGCTGGAAACGGGACGCGCCGTCAATTGTGGCGGCTTCATAAAGTTCCGGGTTTATAGAGGTGATAGATGCAAGATAAATAATCGTATCCCAACCGGCGTTTTTCCATATCAAAGACAGTGTAACAATCCACCTAAAGTACCGGTCCGTACCTAGGAAGAAGATAGGGTCCCCGCCAAAGCTGCGGATGGCCATATTTACTATCCCCCAAGAAGGGGAGAGCATGTTTACCAAAATCCCGCCTATTACTACCCAAGATATAAAATAAGGCAGGTAAATGGCTGTCTGCATGGTTTTTTTGTAGCGCAGGAAAGGTATCTCATTTAGCGCAAGTGATAAAATTATGGGTACAGGGAAGAAAAACGCCAGCCGCATAAAACTTAGCAGCAATGAGTTCCAAAACACTTGATAAAACCTGCTAAGCCCAAACAAATGGCGAAAATTATCAAGCCCGACCCATGGGCTGCCCATAATCCCCAGGGAAAAGCGAAAATCCCTAAACGCAATAATCAGGCCATACATGGGCACATAGTTAAAAATAAAAAAATAAACAATAGCCGGAACCATCAGCAGATACAAATACCTGTTTTTCCAAATATATCGCCTGGATTTAGCACTCATATTTACACCTCCCACTCTTGACATAAATATAATATGCAGTCGAATGTAGCGCAATACACATAACAATTCAAAAAACCAACAATATTTTTGTGCAAATAGCATATTGTTGGTTTTTTGAATTGAAATTTTAAATAAATACCGCCTGAATTACATAACAGTCCCTTATAAGGGTTGGCTGATTTAATTAGTTGAGAACGCACTCTTTCTCTGATATAGTCGTTTTAACTTGATGTGTGTCGAAAACATGCGGGTTTTCTATAGCGAATTAATTCGAAATCGGTCTCGCCTGTCGCAGAAAATGTGTAGAAGCGTTCGCATTTTCTGTTCGCGCGAGGACCGTTTCTCATTTAATTCGCTATACCAAGCAGTTTCTATGACTAAAGGAGGCATTAAATGACAGGAAAATCACATAAGGCAATAGGCACAGCCGTAGGGGCTGCTATAGCCATTTATGGTGCAAGACAGGGGGAATATGTATTCGCGCTGGCCCTTGTTACCGCGCCGCTTGCGGCAATGCTGCCAGACATAGACCACGGCAGCGCCAGGATAGGCAAGCTGCGCAGGCTAGTTGCCAATATTATTGTTACTGCCGCAGCTATAGCCGTAGTTGTAGCTGCCTGGATACACGGGCGGTTTATACTGGAAAATTACACAAACTTACTAATGATAGGGATAGGGGTAATTATCCCAACATTCTTCCTTTTCAAGCTAAGCCAGACCAAGTGGGTGCGGGATACGTGGGGGTTTGTAACAAAGCACCGGGGGGTCATGCATACATTAATAATACCCATTTGCGCACTTGCAGCCACCATGTATATTAGGGACCGCTACTTCCTGATACTCACATATGGGTTTCTTGCGGGATATGTATCACATATACTTGGAGATTGTATGACCACCAAGGGCTGCCCGATACTGTTTCCGCTTTATAGGAAAAATATTAGATTTATGAACATAAAAACCGGAACCCGTAGCGAACAAGTTCAGGCTGTTATCATGATTATCCTAATAATTTTGACAGGCGCGTTGATTCCCATAGCCGTGTAATTAAATATCACGCTATCGCCCAGTAAACCCATTCAAAAACCAACCCGGCTACTATCCACGCGGGCAGGTAGTCCCAACGCACGACCCCCTTAATATGGTATTTGGTATGGCTATAATCCCAGGGGCATACCTGTATGCGCTTTAGCAGGCTTCCGGTTAAAAATTCCCCCAAAAAAATGCACACGGCATATATCAGCCCCCGCAGTAAAATGGGCATAGGCGCTATAAGCCTAAATACAGGCTCTAAAAATGCTATCATTCCATAAATAAAAAACATCCATAACGAGGTGTTGGAACTTAGTTTGAAGTTTTTGGATTTTAGGGAACCAAGCCCAGTCCAAAGTACTTCCATTAAACAGCCCAAGGCCCCGTATATAATAAATCGTATAATCATGGTTGTATTATGTGCCTGGCATTGAACGGGCATACATGCAAATCCATTCCAAATCTTGTTCGTGTGTTTTACATTGTAACCAGTAACTCCCGGCCCGATATAATCGCAAAGTATTGACATTCTGCTTCCCAGCAACGATAATGCACCTAACCCGAAAGGGAAATCGCAGTTTCAAATTAGAGAGGATGACGCAGTATGTCTAAAAAATTAAACGAGAGTGTGGTAATTGCCTACTAACTGAATATTCGGCATATGCTGAAATGACGGGCCCAGCCCGTTTATTTTGCTATGCCGTAACACAGTAACCTTTCGTAAATACTGCTGATTGCGGGCAAGTTTAAACAGGCCATGCTTGTTTTTATATGCTCATGAGACATGGATACGATGAAGGTCGTATCTTTTTTTGTGCAATCAATTCCCCAGGCGTTTTGGCCACGGGCAGTAGCTTCTTTACAAGAGGCTGCTTGCCCGTGGCTTTTTTAATTATAGCGATTTCGTTTGAAATTGGACTTCAGACTGCGCCGCAAAATGCATTGATGCGTTGAATTTTCCGGCTTGCTTCAGTCCATTTCAAATCGAAACGCTTTAAAGGAGAGTTACATGACAGATTTAAAGAATTATGACTACACAACAACTTCACCGGAAACACCCGGCACCACCCCCGGCAGGATAACAGAGCATAGGCGCGAAAAATACACCGTGATTACCCAGTACGGGGAAGTTACGGCAAGCCTTAAAGGCGCGTTTTACCATAATGATGCTATGCGGGATGACTTCCCTGCGGTTGGCGATTTTGTTTTGCTTGAGTATAACCACAGCGGCGATTCCCGCATCTCGGAGTTACTGCCCCGCAGGACTAAATTTTCACGGGCGGATTTTTCCGGCCATGCTGCGGGATATGTAAAAACCATTCGTGAGCAAGTGGTTGCAGCTAATTTTGATTATGTTTTTATTTTGTCGTCGTTAAACCAGGATTTTAATGTAAGCAGGATTTTGCGATACCTTACCCAGGCATATGCAAGCGGCGGGCAGCCCGTAATTATTTTAACCAAGGCTGATTTGATAGACGATGCCATTACACCGCTGGCAATGGTAGAGCGGGCCGCTGCTGGGGTGCCGGTACTGGCGGTTTCCAGCCATACAGGGGATGGCATTGAGCTGCTTAGCGAGTTTTTGCAGCCTGGTAAGACTGTTGTGTTCCTAGGAATGTCCGGCGTGGGCAAGTCTTCGCTTTTAAACGCGCTTATGGATGAAAATGTTATGACCGTAAGTGATATCAGGGAAGACGACAGCCGCGGCCGCCATACCACCACCCACCGGCAGTTATTTATGCTGCCCTCGGGGGCTATGGTCATAGATACGCCGGGTATGCGCGAACTTGGGCTGTTTGATGCCGAAGAAGGCATAAGCGCAGGCTTCCAAGATGTAGAGGAACTGTTTAGCCAATGCCGATTTAACGACTGCAACCATAAAACAGAGCCGGGCTGTGCCGTGCGTGCCGCCCTAACAAACGGCTCGCTTACAATAGAACGTTGGGAGCGTTACCAGGCCCAGCAGCGTGAAAACCGTTTTGTACACGATAAAGCCGCATATATGCGCGAAAGAAGGGACGGCCAAAAGTCCATCGCGTTGTATTCGAAAATGAAAAAGAAGAAAGGATAGAACTGAATGGGATTAAAATCCTCAACACGTGAAAAAAACAAGCGAAAATTTAATAACGAACTGTCACTGATAGATAGGTCACATAAAGCCACAAACTACCGTAACGAACCCTGCAACGAAAGCTTCACATGCAAAAATTGCAGCGAGTTTGTATTGCCGGAAGGCGCCGCTACCAATCACCGCAACCACTGCCCCAAGTGCCTGGTAAGCCTGCATGTAGACATAACCCCAGGGGACAGGGCCTCTGTTTGCGGCGGCTCTATGGAGCCCATTAGCGTATGGGTACGCAAAAACGGCGAATGGGCAATAATCCACCGCTGCCGCAACTGCGGCGAGATAAGTTCGAACCGTATCGCGGCAGACGATAATCCTACTTTGCTAATGTCTATAGCGGTGAAGCCCCTTGCAATGCCGCCGTTTCCGCTGGGGCTGCTATAGCGGTTTTGTTTGAAATTGGGCTTCCGGCTGCGCCGGAAAAAGCAAAGGAGAATGACAATGCTTACACAGCCACAATATGAAACCCTTTTACAGGTACTGTGCAAAATGCTAAACACAATAATAACCGGCGCAAGCTATGAATCTGCCAGCTTAAAAGGCGGCACAGTAGGCGATGTACGCCTGATAACGGGCGTAGCGCAAAGCGCTTCAGGGGAAACCGTGCCGTATAAACTGGTGCTAAAAATACAAAAAAAATGGGCCCGCTGGGGTGACCCGGATTCCTGGCGCAGGGAGTATGACCTTTACATGTCTTGCCTTGCTGAAACATTTACCGATACCTTTACTTGGCCCAGGTGCTACCACGGGCAGTTATACGAAAACGAAACTCAGCTATGGATGGAATATGTAGAAGGCGTAGCCGGCAACGACCTAACCACCCCTATGCTTGCAAAAGCCGCATATGAACTGGGCAAGTACCAAGGCCGACTGCACAATAACCCGGCAATAAAAAATATAACCAACCTGCATACCAAAGACGCCAGAGAAATACATTACCGCCACTGGAAGCCCAAAAACCTGGAATACAGCTATATCCGCGAAAGTGATTGCCCTATTCCAAAACATCTACGGGATATGATAATAGATGTTGACGCCCGTGCAAACGATATTTTTAGCCGGATAAAGCAGCTGCCGGAAGTTATATGCCACCGGGATTACTGGACGGCAAACATAATCAGCGCCGGCGGTATTTACGCCATAGATTGGGATTCCACCGGCTGGGGCTACTTAGGGGAAGATATAATAAGCCTAATCACCGACGAAACAAACCCGGCACTATGGGCGGAATACAAAGCACGGCTTATTCCGGCCTATCTTAAAGGCATAGTCGAAAACATGGATATCAAAGGCCTTGACGTTAGTATTTTCAGTGATATGGCGCTAACTTCCGGCTATATGTATGTGCATAACTTTATGCACGAAAAATCCCCTGAAGGGAAGGAGTATTATCTGCTGGAACTGCAACAATTGTACGAGACTTTTGCGGAACATGTGGTTTGACATACCGCATGGCAAACTATACAATGTTTCCAGCAATTGCAAGCAAAATATCAGTACGATTGAAAGTCACAAACCCGCTGCAAACTAACAAATGGGAAAGGAGGAGTTAATATGAAATCCATAAACGTATGCCTTAACACGGTAGAAAAGGTAAAAGGCTTCGTAAACGCCATATCGCCGCTGGACGGTGATTTTGACCTGGTATCTGACAGGTATGTAGTAGATGCAAAGTCTATCATGGGGATTTTTAGCCTGGATTTGGGCAAGACCCTAAGGCTTGATATTCATTGTGATGACGCTGCCGAGAAGGTAATGCCGCTGCTTAAAGATTATGTTGTTTAGTGAATGGCGCGTAAAAGCCATGCGCCTTTTGTGAAATGCAGCAAGCCAAGCCCCCTTCTTTAGAAGGGGGTGGCCCGTAGGGCCGGGGGTTGTTTGCAAATCATGCAAACCTCAACCCCCACCGCCTTCGGCGGCTCCCCCTTCTAAAGAAGGGGGCTTAACGGCCCTTAGGGCCTTTCGCTATACTACTTTAGTTTATCTTTGCACATATGGGGCTCTGCCCCACACCCCCAAAACCGCGCTTTGCGCGGTTTTTTACTATATTTTTCCGGCCAAAGTCCGGTTTATACCATATGGGTGAATTGTACAAATAGAAAACAAAAAAATCACCATACGGTACCGCAGCGAAGCGAGGAAGTTGACTGGCAATATTCGACCTTATTTATCATAAATAGCCATTTTGTGACAAATCACAAAAATTACATATAATCCTGTAATATCTGCTAATTGTAATGAATATGACCCCCTGATAGAGTATATGCAGCAACAGATACGGCATATTTTATTGTAACCAAGGGGAGGTATTTATCTTGAAAAGAAAAACTACAGGAAGACTAACAGCTGTACTATTATCACTTATGATGTTGCTTGGGACATTTAATGTTTTTGGGACTGTTCCAGACTCAGCTACCGGCCAAGACGCAGCAGATGATTACGGCCACGGGTATTTTGACGAGTTCCTGTTTGAAGGCACCCCACTAATAAGCCAGGCCCGCCAGAAATACTACACCCTGCTTGAAGGCAACTACTGGAGCGCCGAACTACCGTACAGGTTCAGAGAATTATTTGGTGATATGTCACCTGATTATATTTTGCAAAACTATACAAGGATTTTCGATATAGAGCCTGAAAGAATGGACCAGGCTATACTCAGAGTTTTGACCATGGGGGCTGCGGCCTGGGAGCAAGACTCCCAAGGCCGGTGGCCGGATATGGATTATGGGTATGGGGAGCGGCCAGGATGGCCGTTTAACTGCACGCCTCCCGAACCGCAATTTTATCCCGGATATCCTTACACACCAGGTTTTTCATATATAGAGCAGGGAATAACCGTGGTGTCGCCGGCATCTTTAATGCCAGAACATGAGCCGGCATATTTAATGCCAGAACATGAGCCGGCATATTTAATGCCGGAATATGAGGCGGCATTAATGCCGGGACATGAGGCGGCGTTTGTAATGCTGGGGCATTCGGCCGCATTGTCAGGAAGAACACAAAACAGTGTTACCATTCACGCTCAATTTCCTGTTAGCGGCGCATCGCATAATCAAATTCAATTTAGGGACCCGGTAACCGGAACATGGCGCATGGTGCCCAGTGCACACTTTAACGCAGTTAGTGGTTTCCATCATAAAGCTACTCCAGCAGCTTACGAGGAAGACATCCAGTCTTGAAACTCGATCACAAATCATTACATGGCTTGATGCAGTTGCCGGAATATCAATACCCCAGAACGGCCCCCATGTGCCGGGCGATGACCGAAAAACAACAAGATAAGAGCCTTCCGGCATGGACCCGCTAATATGGACGGGCACACTTTGCCCTATTCCAGTCCCGGAAACAGTTCCGAAAGTTATTACAGGGGGCGGAGTGGGAGTTGGGGTGGGAGTTGGCGTTGGTGCTGGGCGGAACCAAACGTCTTGAACATATACAGTGCTAAAGTCGGCCGTCATAATAAAGCTGCTTACACAGCTTACAAGGAAAGCATCAAGTCTAATGACTCGGTCACAGATCATTACATCGTTTGATGCTGTTGCCGGGTTCTCAAAACTTGAGAACGTACCCCATATACCTGGCGATGACCGAAAAACAACAAGCTGAGCACCTTCTGGGATGGGCTCGCTAATATGGACGGGCAATGTTTGTGCTGCTCCGGCCCCGGAAACAGTTCCAAAGGTTATTACGGGGGTTGGGGTGGGGGGAGTCCCTGAAATGATGGCAGCTATTTCATTGCGTTGTGACATGCTGTGTAGGCTTTGGCGGGAGGTGAAGCTATGGAAATAGGGGTTTGGGTTTGTTGGGCTAGTTGGTGTAATTGAGACTATGTGCGTTTCACCTGGGAAAACCGTTCCAGCAAAAAAGACAACTCGCAATAAATCCCCGACTTGCATATCACCCTTTAGCACTTCGGCAACAGTGGCGTAATAAATGTCGGTTCGCATTCCCTCACGCGCAATACGATTCGGTTCGTTTATTTCAACGACAAGGACATACGGTGAACCATTTATGATGTCCTCTAAATTGTTAGATGTAATATACACTCTTCCCGCTGTCTCGAAAGGGGCGCGAGACAGAGTGCGAACATACGAAACAATACTCTCGCTTGTAAGGTTTCTGCTGTTAAAATTCATTCTTGAATGCATTGACAGTGGTTCGTTGGACATTGTACTTCTTGACGGGTCATTTAAGTCAAGTATTAGGTCCGTTGCGAACGTGAATCCGCCTTCATGGAAACGGGAGTAAACGTCAGCAAGTTTTGTTAATGCCAATAAATATTGAGTACCTGTAGTAAACCGAAACTCCGGAGCCGCAAACCCGCGGCTCATCTCTGCGTAGACCACGTACGCAAATATTCTATCTGGAGCATTGCCAAATACCCGTTCGTGCACAATAAATTCATATTCCGACGCGCCTTGCAAGGACCTCTTTGTTACAAACTCTGCAACTACCACGTCGGTGGCCATCTCTATCACACTTTCAAATGTCTCGTAGCTGCCCATACCTAGAGTGAACCCGCCGCCAGTTAACGCTATCCCGCCGCCAGATGCTGCGGTTACGCCGCGTGGCCTTATTATATGCATGTTTGAGTTGTATGCTGTAAAAAGTAGTATAGCCATAAGAATTATACTTGCTATTGCCAGTAAATGCTTTCTATTCATTGCAGTCAGCTCCCTTCGTAATCGAATCAATACATGTTTAACGATAGCAACATCACCTGAACCTTCGATAGATTTGCCTTAAATGCTCTATCTCGGCTGGATTTAATATTTCATTTGGGGACGCAAACGGCGGAATGTCTCCCCTCATAACATCATTTGGATTGGGAGAGTGTCCCATAAACCCTAAAGCATGACCTAATTCATGCATGGCTGTCATTCTAGCAAAATCAATGTTACGCTGATCGAATGTATGAAAGCTTCCACTGTTTGAAAATACGGCTATTATCATCGCATTGTCTCCACGTCCGGTTAGCCTTAATACATTCCGTTCAGCGCCTCCTGCTTGGATTGTTGTGCCCACTTCTTCCATCCCGCCCCCACCTTGGAATAGGTAAGTGCCAAACCTTTCGAGAGTATGGGAAAACGGTACTTCCCGATCCAAATGTATTCGAATTTCATATCTATCTCCCCCATACGCTCTAATGTTTGCATGTTCCATGTTTTCAACATCGCTAAATGCCACATCTAGCGCACGTCCCCAAACATTGCGTGCGTTAGCCATATTTAGTGCGAAATTAAACCCCGCAGGCTGTACACCAACGGCCTCGGTCCTAATATTAACCACCCCGGGCCAAAACGCAAATACATCATAAACAGCTGTACCATCTTCGATATGCCAAATATACCCTACCCACCATCTCTGCCTATTATGGCTGGTATTCAAATTTGCAAGAACAGCGGAAGGGAAATCAGCAGTCATAATGCCGTCGTTAGTAATGTACAAATGTGGACTAGAAACACTCCGAATCCTATATGAGCCATCAGCCTGTGCTATTAATCGCCAGCGCTGCCTATTGTCGTAATGTGTTCCAGGAATTCTTGCTTGATGTGTTAAATTCCCGTTTGTTTCCGTTAAATAGCGTCCTGTTGTGTCATTTCTTATTGCGAAGTCATTATCAAATATATGAACAAAGTCCCATACCGGTCTTCTTATGCTGTGCCTTGGAACACACTGAACGAGTGTGGATGTTGTACTGAAAAACGCATCAAGATATAAGGTTTTAGTAAAGTTCTCTATCACCCTTGTTCCTCTTATTTGAGTTTGAACGGGCGATTGTATAATAATAAAATCACGGGTCTGGTTTCCTGCCGTAATGTTAACTGCTGCGGCACGACTTTCAGCGCTGTTGTTTGGCGATGCCGTGAATATCAGCTGGCTCCCCGGCACCCCTGTACCTGTCACATTCAGCCATGCGGAGGATCCACTGCTTTGGCTCCAATGCCATCTTGGTTGGTTTGTATTAACAACTGCGCGGGTTGTATTTTGTGCAGCCGATATACTCCATGCATTAGAATTCCAGGGGGTAATGTTTGACGGGCTAAATGTCAAGGTTGCCCCTGTAGCACTCCGCGGAATAAACCTTAATTGCCCGCCAAAATGATTTGCGTAAACCATATGCTCTTGTGCGGTAAACATGTTAAAAACATTCTGGCCGCTGTAGTCTTGCAGCCTACTTAGGAAGTAGTTTAGCTTGTCGATATCTTGGGGTATTTGTGCTACTTGATGCCCCGCCATATTGTGAAAGTGGCGGAAAGTGCTTTGAAATGGCGCCCATGAGCCTATTCTTCGCTGGATTTCAGCCAAGTTCCAGGCTAAGCCGTAAGGGCCGTATATCCCACGTGCAACAGTATTATTGTAGTTTTGCCCTGTATGGCCAAGTCTATAGGCATAGCTTCTCATGTATCTTTTAAAGCCGCTTCCGCCTACAAACGTCTGATTTATCCATCCGTTGGCCGTGCTTTGTCCTGATACATAATAGTAATAATATGTCATAAATATTGCCATTGCTTCCGTACAGAATGACCATCTCCAACTGTCGAAGTTGTGTGCTACTTCATGGAACGGCATTTCTGTTGTATTGGCACCAAGCCTTACCATTTGATGCGCGTGGTCAATTGCCACAAGTCCTACTGTTGCCCCGGGATGACTGCTGGTTTGCCATAATATAGTAGGGCCTGACGTTCCTTCAATTGCCCATGGCAGCGTTCTTGTGCTTCTGAACTCCTTCTGCACCCCGTTAAACGGCAGCGACCCGCCAACCAAGCCATGCAAAATCCCATAGCTGCGGTTTACTTCATTCACGAAAGTACGGGTTCTGGCTGAAGTGGCTCCTCCCCAAATGTTAACCAGTGTTTCATCAAGGTGGAACATAATATTGATAGGTGCGTTGGGGATAATTGTTACAAGCCTCTCTGGCGGCAAAGTGGTTACGGCAGCAATATCAACTTGTGACCAAGTTTGGCGGCTATGGTCAAAAGCAAAAGACGAAATGATTAAACTCGCACCCGGCGGCAAACCGTGTATTGTATGGGTGACATTGACGTTGTATATGTTCAAGCCTTCTGGGCTCGTCCAGCTTCAACACCAACTCCCATTCCAACACCAACTCCAACCCCAACACCTACTCCAACCCCCACACCAACGCCAACCCCACCACCGCCAGGGGTAGACAAGGCCCCGCTAATCGCCGCAATTGAAATTGCCGAGACTTTCGCGGTAAACGAATTTACCAGACTTAACTGGGTACTGTTACAAGATGCAATAAACCATGCAAGGTTGATAGTAAATAACAACAACGCTACGCAAGTACAGGTTGACGCAGCACTAAACCGCCTAAATACGACAAAAGCCAACCGTATTACGTAAGCGCCAAAACAGTTCTTTCCACGGGAATCAATTTTGCCCGTTATTGCGAGGAGCGTAGCAACGAAGTAATCCAGTAAGCTTGCGAATTTTTGCAACCTTGGATTGCTTCGTTCCTACGCTCCTCATCGCTTTTATGTTAACAGTTCTAGGCAGAGTCCGGTTTTGATGATACCGATAAAGGCTTCCTCCAGTTTTGTCAATAATGATAAACCTTTTCCGGTTTTGACAATACCGATAAAAGCCACTACAGTTGTATTACACAGTGGCAGCAACTCTAACTTAAACCTGATAATTACGCGACTACAAGCATGTACCATGCAAAGGAGATACACAATGCGTTCATTCCCCTATCAATCCCAGCTAACCCAGGGCAGCCTAGCCCTTTCCATCGCACCGGCACTTACACCTTCAGGAATCATAACCAGCCCCAACTTCTACAGGGGATACGCGCTACACCCCCAGGTTCTGGCACGGGGGCTATTGGTTCTTGGCGACATTGTAACAACCCGATACTTCAAATACACCCCGGAAGCCCTCCGCGACCCGATTCTTACCGCCCAAGGTGACCGGCTTCGGGCAGAATGTTTTTCTGCCTGCAACGGCGTATACGCCCGTATGGACTTGTTACAGTCAGGCTTCGACGGGAAAATCGACTACGGCACAACCAATGTAGACATAGGCACAGAACTTCGCGCCGCATTAACCAAGGTAAAACAAGGGGAAAAGCTGCATCTTAACGTAGGAGACGACGGCTTAAGAATAGCCCACTACGCCAAAACATCCGATAATATAATTAAAATGGAAGGCGTAGTACACGAGCGCCCGGTAAAAATGCCCGACCGCTGGGTACGGGCACTGGGCAACGCCGCAGAGATACACCGGGGAATGAAGCCCATTCTCACACTTAAAGGCCCCCAGGCCCAGTCATTTATTGCCGCTTTACCGCCGGCCACAAGCAAAAGCCAACCCGGCTGGCTAACCCCCACCCGCACCGGGGTAAAACTAATGCCCCGCCCGTCAAAAGACGCGGCGTTTATACCGGGCCCCCACCGGCTTAGCGCCCTTAAGCGCGTCATGACCAATATCTCGCAAATCACGTTCTACATGCCCGAGGATAACGAGCCTGGCCCAAGCCTAATAGAGGCCACTCTACCCGGCGCAAGAATAACAATTAGCCTAACCGCCGAGGCATGGCAAGGATACTCCGGCGAAGGTGCGCTGCTTACGTCTTTGGCCCAAGGCGAGTTACTGGAAGATGCCGAATTTATAAGTTCCATGCTAAGCTTTGAAGCGGCTGTAAACCAATCAGAAATCGCCCGCAAATGGAATATGAGCGACGACAGGCTGCATTCGGCACTGGCGTACCTTGCCGTAAGCGGCAAGCTGGGATACGACACCCACGATAACGCCTATTTCCACCGGGAACTGCCAGACGACCCTAACCGGGTGCTAAAAGACAACCCGCGCCTGGTAGCCGCCCGTAAGCTGGTAAGCACGGTAATGCCAACAGGCGATAATAAATGGCTGGTAAATTCCGGCGGGACAGATTACATGGTTCACGACGAAAAATGCACCTGCACATGGTACCTAAACCACCAAAACAAGCGGGGGCCCTGTAAGCATATCCTGGCAGTCCAGCTTCGCACCGGGGGGGAAAGCAAATGAACCCAAAACTAAAAGACGCAATAGCCATATTTAAGGAACTGGGATGGGAAAAAGCCACCTCAGGCAATGTACTAGACCTGCCTCAAGGCACACCGGAACAACAAAAAACTGCACTGGACGGCCTAAAAAGCGGCCCACTCGGCGACTTTGTATCCGGCGGCAAATACATCCAGTGGAAAAGACACTTCAACGTAAGCCTGGACAGGCTGATTCTTTTCGCCATACGCATAGGCGTAACCCCGGCCCGGGCCAAAACCATCCTATCAAGGGTATGGGATAAAAATTTCGACGACGCAAAAATTAATGTAATCATAGCCAGAGGCGAAAAATTCGCATCATCCCTAATAGACGCCTGGTATAAAAATAACACAGAAGGCATATGGAGCGACATACCGGTTAGGCTGGTACACAATTTAGACCTAGCCCTCCCACAAAGCATTGGCTATTTCCATGATTGGGCATCTGTCGCATACCAACTGCTAATATCCCATATCAATCACCGCTGGACGGACCCGGAAGGCAAATGGCTAACCCATGCCATGATACACCCCCGCTTCGCTGAACATATACATGCGGGCCTGGCCGTAAACACTCCCTTAACCCTAAACTTTGGGCAGGTAGCCATTCATGGCATAAAACACGGGATGATAAACCGTGAAACAACCCTACCCCATATATTCGCGGCCCTAGACGCGGCAATCCGCCCGGCAGACCGCAAAGCCCTGCTGAAAATCCTAGACGAACTAAACATAACCGACCAAGAACTGGTAGACCGCACCCAGGCACTAATCCCCATACTTGCAACCAGCGACACCGCAGTAATAAACCGCCTTGCCCCGCCCCTTATAGCCCACGCCGACGATGAGTTGCTGCCGGAGATAATGCTGTCTGCCTTTTCTGCCACAACAAAGAAAACAAGGCTGCTGGTACTAAAATCCGCCCAAAACCGCCCTGCCCCACCGGGCGCGGAAGAAATCGCCCCATGGCTGATTATGCTGGCCGCCGACAAGGACAAAGCCGTAGCAACAACCGCAAAAAAACTAATCCAGGCATGGGACATAGAAGAAGACCAGCCCGAAGCGGTCGAAACCGCCATCCAAGGCCTATGGCAGGAAACCCCGCCCCTATGGAAGGTCCCGGACTTCGAGCCGGGAGAAATCACCCAATCCAACCTAACAGACTGCCTTGCGGTAATCTACGAACGGAAAGACCCAGGCACAGTACACGACATAGCAACAGAACGCTTACTAACTATAGCAACAGCCCTGGCCTACACAAACCCGGAGGAAGTACGCATAGCCCTAGCCGGCCTAAAAACCAGCGAATGGTGGGGTTCACTGCTGCTGCACGACCTTAACACGTGGGCAAAAAGCCAGCGCATAGAAAAACCAGGCTGGAGCAGCCGCAACCCCCTAATCTACCGGGATAGATTCGTAATATCAAACCTAGGCAAGATACCATGCCTGCTATCCGCCCCAAGCAAAATAGACCTTACAATAACCGTCCCGGACATGGCCAACAGGCTTGCCCTATACCAAAAGCTAGACATACCAGTAATAGACAGCGATTTATTTATAGCCATTACAAGGCTGGATATAGAAACAAAAACCCCGGAAGCCATAAAACAACTGCAATCCATAAAAGCAAAAGTCAAAAAGCCTAACGATGGGCTGTTAAAGAAGGTACTGGTATTAGTAAACGCTGCCGACATGGTACTAAAATATATAAACGACCCTACCGCAGATATAGGCCCAACCGGTGAAAACCAATGGGTAAACGACGGCAATATGCCAAAATCCCTAGCCCTATTTAGGCAGCACTTGCCCGATAATGAAGTATACGCAATGTTCCCCCTTTGGGGGGATACGGCCTTAAAATGCATAAGCTGGAGGGAAGGAAAGTCACATATAACAGGGCTAGAACTTAGGCAAATAGCCCGCCGCCGCAACCCGCTGCCTCCCGGCGGGGCTATAAACATGCTGGGCGCCCAGCGTTCATCGTCGCCCCAAGCCGCAGAGGATACCGCTATGGCGGTTTTAGAAGCATGGGAAAGAGGGCTGCTGCACCCCGGCATCCCCGATGTTTCATTGCTTGACTGGAGAAAAGAAGGCCCACCAACCAACCTTGCAGCACTGGCAACAGCGCTGGAGGGCCTGGCCCGTGACGGGATGCTATCCCTAATATGGCCGATATTGGACAAGTTGATAGAAGAATCTCTAATAGAACAAAGGCTCTTATCCGGCACGTCAGAACTGGCAGAAACCATAGAGGAGTTTCTACCGGAGGTACTGCACGCAATAAAGGCCGGCAAAACCGATAATTCTGCCCTTAACCTACCGGGCATTTTAGAACTGGCAGCCCGGGGTGGCACATCCAAAGCCGTAACTGCCGCAAAAAAAATAGCCGCGCAGTTACCCGCACAGCCAACCCCAAAAAAAGCACCAGCAAACAAACCCGCCCCGGAAATGAAGATACCATTCGATAAAATCTGGCCAAAGCCAAACACAGATACAAGTATTATCGAAGACGGCATAGATGTTAAAATCGTAAGCCGGAATAACGTCAACGATTTCATCTATACCCTAACCCTGCCCGGCATCACAGATAATGTATTCTATATGCGCAATATCTGGCCATACGACCTGGAAAACTATGGGGAATGCACCGCGTTTATTACAGACCCGGCAACATCCGAACCCGATTACCGCACTGCCGTTTACCTGCGCTGGGACAATACACAGCAAGTAATGACAGTAAACAACGAATCTGTTACAAATGCCTCCCCCAAAAAAGCCAGGCCAAAGCACCCTATATCCATACTTACGATAGTCATAGCCGCAATTGCAAAAGATCAATATACCTACGACCTGGAGTTTGCAAAAAAGCTAATAAAAAAAGACGGCAATATTAACCCGCCCGTGGTAAAACGCGCAATGGAAACAATCCTGCAAAACCCGGCAATAAGCCCCGGAAAACTAGCGCGCTGTATGGAAAAAGAACTGCACCTTCTGCCGGCCCTATGGCCCGTGCTAACAGAGTCCATTAAGTTCGCAGGCGAAAAAATCGCGGAAGGGGAGAAGCCACCAATCTGGGCAAACCGTATACTGGATATAACCATGAAATATTCCGCGTACCTATCGGAAGCGGCAAAACGCGGGTATATCCCGCCTCAAGACGCAAAATGGCAAGGGCTTTCAGATATCGCCGAGGCAAGAGTAAAATCCACCGCCGTGGCAAAGGCCGGTATGCTTTTAGGGTTGTTGCAGCTGATATAGTTTATTTACAATCCGTATGCGTAACTTTACATATGGACACCCTATAACTATAATTCAGGTATCAGAGGTGAGTCATTTGTCAAAAAATCCATTAAAAATTCTGTTTGTATCAACCGAGGTTTCCCCCTACTCCAAAACCGGCGGCTTAGGTGATGTGGCCGGTTCCCTGCCTAAAGCCCTGCGTGGGAAGGGTGTGGATGTGCGTGTTGTGCTTCCTAAGTTTGGAAATATTTCTCCAGCGCTGTTAAATGGCATTACATCCGCAGCCAATTTTACCGTGCATCTGTCGTGGCGGGCGCAAAACGCAGCTGTGTATGCGGCGGAAGAAGATTCAATATATTTCATCGAAAACGACCAATATTTCAAACGGGACGGCCTGTACGGGTACGAAGACGACCATGAGCGTTTCGCTTTCTTTACCAAGGCCGCAATTGAAATGCTGCCCCATATCGGCTTCAAGCCCGATATACTGCATTTTAACGATTGGCATTCCGGGTTAGGCCCAACATATTTGCGGGATTTATATCGTGGCTTTACATTCTACAGCGAAATGAAAAGCCTGTTTACAATCCATAACTTACACTACCAGGGCAACTTTGATAGGCCCGTGCTTTGGGATATTGGGCTTAACGACGGCTATTTCACCTGCGGCGACCTGGAGTTTTACGGCAAAATCAGCTATATGAAAGCCGGGATACACCATGCCGACGCGGTAAGCACCGTAAGCAGAACCTACGCAAGTGAAATTACAACCCCGGCCTATGGCTACGGCATGGATGGGCTGCTGCAAAAGCGCAGTAACGAGGGCCGGCTTTTTGGCATAGTAAACGGCATAGACACCGCCGCAAATAACCCGGAAACCGACCCACGGCTTTATGCCGCATACAACAAGGGCAATTTAGAAGGAAAGCGCGAAAATAAGCGCCGTTTGCAAGAGGCCCTGGGCCTGCCCCAAACCGACGCACCCATGTTAGCCATGATAACACGGCTGGCAGAGCAGAAGGGCCTGGACATTATTTCGGTAATTATGGATGAATTAATGTCATACGATATCCAACTGGTGGTACTTGGTACCGGTGAAGGCCGATACGAAAGTCTTTTGAGGGGCTATGCCCATCATTTCCCACATAAACTAAGCGCGAATATTACCTTTGACGGTACATTGGCCCAGCGTATTTATGCCGGGGCGGATATATTTCTTATGCCGTCTATATACGAGCCTTGCGGGCTTGGGCAGCTTTTTGCCTTGCGGCATGGCACTATCCCCATAGTGCGCAAAACCGGCGGCCTTGCGGATACAGTACAGCATTACAACCGGGCAACAGGGCAAGGGAACGGGTTTGTGTTTGAAGATTATGTAGCCAGCGGCCTAATGTGGGCAATACGCGAGGCGCTGGATGTATATAATACCGAAGGCTGGGAGCCCCTGGTAAAAGCCGCTATGAGCGACGATTGCTCGTGGGATTATTCGGCAAACGAGTATATTCTGCTATACGAAAAAGTAAGGAATCTGGGCTAAGAACAGTTATAAAGCCAACTCAAGTGCATCTATCCGCGCTTTAAGTGCGGCTATCTCGTTTCTTAGGGAGGCTTCCAGCTGCGTATTACGTGCTGGCTCACCCACAACGGTACTGTTTTCGGGTACATCTGCTATTACCAAGGCACCGGCGCCTATTTTTGCGCCTGTGCCTATTTTTATGTCGCCAAGAATAATGGCGCCTGCCCCTATTATCGCGCCGCTTTCTACGGTTGGGTGGCGTTTGCCGTCAATTTTGCCTGTGCCGCCTAGCGTCACACCATGGAAAATTAGGACATCATCGCCAATTACACAAGTCTCGCCAATAACCACCCCTGCGCCATGGTCTATAAACAACCCATGTCCAATTGTGGCGCCGGGATGGATTTCTATACCCGTACGCTTTCTGGCCCACTGGGAAACCAGCCGCGCAAGAAAGAAACGGCGGGAACGATATAGCTTATTTGCCAACCGATGATAAATGACGGCCCACAGGCCCGGATACAACCAGGCTTCACGGGTTTTGCGGATTGCCGGGTCGTTTTGTTTTATAGCTTGGATAATACGTTTCGCTGTCACGTTGGTCACGTCCTTTACCCTACCCAAATAATTCTGTTGACAGATATCTTTCGCCAGTGTCGGGTAGGATTATTACTATAGTTTTGTTGCAAAAGTCCGGCCTTTGGGCGAGTTTCACCGCCGCATGTACCGCCGCGCCGGAGGATATGCCTACAAGCAGGCCTTCGGTTCTTGCCAGTAGGCGGGCGGCTGTTATTGCGTCTTCGTTTTCTATGGGCATTATCTCGTTATATATTTCCGTGTTTAATATTTCCGGCACAAACCCGGCCCCAATTCCTTGTATCTGATGTGGGCCGGGCTTCCCGCCGCTTAATACCTGGGAGGCGGCCGGCTCTACGGCTACAATGTGCAGGTTCGGGTTTTTCTCCTTAAGGAAGCCGCCGGCGCCTGTTATTGTGCCCCCGGTTCCCACCCCTGCAATAAACGCATCCACTTTGCCTTCCGTGTCCGCCCATATTTCCGGGCCGGTGGTTTTATAGTGCATTGCAGGGTTTGCAGGGTTTGCAAACTGAGATGTTAGTACGGCGCCGGGAGTTTCAGCGGCAAGTTCGGCGGCCTTGGCTACCGAGCCGGCCATGCCCTTGGTGCCGTCGGTTAGCACAAGTTCGGCCCCGTAAGCTTTAAGCAAGTTACGGCGCTCTATACTCATGGTTTCGGGCATGGTTAACACAAGGCGGTACCCCCTGGCTGCCGCAATTGCTGCAAGGCCTATGCCGGTATTGCCGCTTGTGGCCTCGATAATCACCGACTGGGATGTTAATATACCCTGGGCTTCGGCGGCGCTTATTGCCGCCAGTGCCAGCCTATCTTTTACGCTTCCGGCGGGGTTGGCCCGCTCCAGCTTGCCTATTAGCCGTGTTTGCAAATTGTGGTGGCGGCTAAACCGCATTAGTTCCAGCATTGGCGTGTTGCCTATCATGTCTGTCAGGTTGTTAAATATCATTAGACTGTCCCCTTGTACAATATATGATTTATTTGGACTTAGGTTACAAATACAGAAGCTGTACTCAAAATTGAATACAGCTTCCAGTCTTTCTCAAATATATTAACTCTAAACCTCATCCTACTGCAACGACATTAAATTCCAATTATACTCCGCGGCAAGTGCGGCGGGGTTAAATATCCGTACCAGTTCTTCCAGCTCGGCCCTGTCTACGGGGGTGAACCAGTGGGTGCCCCGGAACCCATCCGGGCTTCCGTGCCATGGGCCGTGGGCTAAATCCCAGGTTAGCTGCCTGCCATCTATTGAGCCGTTAACGAACCATAACTCCAGCACAAACCCATTATGGGGGTATATTGCCTCGTGCATTGCGCGGAAATACTCGCCGGGGCGGCCTTGGAAATGTATTAGTCCGTATTCGCCCATGTCTAAGATAGAATGGGGGTCCTCGTCCTCTGGCATAAAGTGCAAGCCCATAATCGGCAGTGTTATGCCAAGGCCTATCTGAACGCCTTCGTTATTTTCATACATTGCGAAAATAGAGAATGTTGCGGCTTCCCGGGTAAATATTTCGCCCACCGGGCCGGGGTTGCCGCTGCCAAACCCGAACACATGCTCAAAGGGGGACATTGCGCGGTTAAAAATAAACATTACATCTTGTGTTTGGTCGAAGACGGATATTTCATGAAGGCTAAAATCCCCTACCGTTTCCGGCAAATCAAAGCCGGGGAAATAGGTGTATGTTTCACCTGCTGCCTCGTCACAACCAAAGCCGGGAAAATATCTGTGAAGTTCTTCCCTTGTTGCAAAATTACGGTTGCCTGTAATCATGGCGTAGTGGCCGCAGGCCGTACGGAACTGATAGGCTTCGTTTACCGCCAGTTCCCCTATTTCGCTTATAACTTCATCCCAAAGTTCGGCAACATCAGCCCGGGCTATCCGCAGGGGTCTCCACAACTCATCTCCGCGGACTATTTCAAAAATATCGGCTGGTAATGCCCTTGGGCCCGTTGGTGCCTGGGGCGGGTCTGATATATTGCGGCGGGCCATGGGCTCAATATAATCCCGGTGTACTGCCGGCACATAGTAGCGGGCAAAGGCCCTGTAGTCGCCGGCGGCTTCACCAAGGCTATCTCTGTGCCAGAGGGGCATTTCGATTTCAACAAGGAAGCGATAAAAAGGCATAATAGCTTCTACTGAACTATTAAATGTAGATAAGTGGTAAACCAGCTCTACCGATGCATCCATTGCGCGTTCCTGTCCCGGCCACATGGAATCCGGGAAGTTGGAAACGAAATAGCCCTCCAGCAGCATCTCCCGGGCCGCGTCTACGGTGATTATGGGATAATGGCCCAGTTGCAGTGATTCGAAATGCCTATGTGGGAATAGGGCTATTTCGATTCTATCCGGGTAGTTAGGGTCAAATGTCAGGATTTCTACCCATTCAAAATTAAATGAGAGAATCGCCTCTTCAGGGCTGCCGCCGGAGTCGAAGAAGCGCTGACTGTGATAAGTTCTTCTTCCGCCTATGTCTGATACGCCTTGTGCGTTGGTTATTGTGGGTGATGTCATGGGGACAGCGGCAGCCAGCCGCCGGGCCAGATACTCTATCGCGGCTTGTATTTCCATGTTTGCGGCGTCGTTTGATAAGGATGCGCCCGGTGGAAGGCCTATCCTTTCATCGTAAGCCGGGGATAGATGTGTGTGAAGTGATAAGGTGCCCATTTGCTTACTTGCTATGCTGCGGTAACCGTCAATTATAGTTGAGACAAACATGCTGTCGCTCTGGGGTGTGGGTGATATTCTGTCGCGAGAGATATTTGCGGCAGCGGCTATGGCCTGCCCTTTCGTGTGCAGCATGTATACAAATTCATCCCACTCATCATCTGCCAATTGTATCTCTATCCTATGCTGTCCTGTGGCGTAGTTGAAGTGCGAAACTGAGTGGCTGCGGAATACGGGCAAAGTATCTATATGCCCGATATTATGCCATGGGTTGTTTATTGTCATATGTTGTTGATATGCAGGCAGTACTACTTCAAAACCGGAGGCGTGTATTTCCGGCAGCGGCAATATGCCGCCGGGTACAAGTTCGCCCGGCTGGGGGGGCGGGGTTTCGGCAGTGTAATATCCGTTTTCATACCCATGGGGTGCTTCTGTTACGTCGGCACCGGTTAGCCAGAAGGCCAGCATAAGCACGCAGGATACCGCAATTGCGCCTATAAATACCGCGGCGGCGCTTCCCAGGTTAAACCACTGCCATCTTGGGGTTTTTACGTTCTCTGCTGCCTGTGCCGCCTCGGCTATTAGGTCGTCGTGTATGCCCTCAAGGCAGGCAAGCAGCCTCTCGGGGCTGTCACGGTGTTGCAGCCTTTCGGTTTTACTGGCTTTATCACTATTAGCAAATTTCATATTACCACCCCTTCCCCTTCAAGATGGACTTTTAGTTTCTGCCTTGCCCTAAATAACATAGATTTTACTTTGCTTTCGCTGGCTTTAAACTGGCGGCTTATGTCTGCGATGCTATCCCCGAAAAAGTATCGCCTTATAAACATCACCCGTGCGTTTGTATCCATTCCGCGAAGGCAGACGTTTATGGCGCTTACGGTTTGGGAGTAGTCGAATTCGTCTTCGTTGCTTCGGGGCTCGGGTATGGCCTGTGTAAGTTCGCCTAGCAGTAAGTCCCCTTGGCCGCCGCCGCGTTTTATTGTACCTGCGGCGCGCCAGCGCTTCAGGGATAGGTTTCTTGTTATTTTTGATAGGTACGCGCCAAGAAACTCCGGGCGCTTTGGCGGGATTGCTTCCCATGCCCTGTGCAGGGTGTCGTTTACGCATTCTTCCGCATCGTGGTTATTTGATAAGATGTTATAGGCCACTTTGTGCAGACTCCTTCCGTATTTTTGCTTTACTTGGTCTAGGGCAGTTTCGTCTCTTGCCCATAGTAGGTCCAGTATATTTTTATCTTCTATGTTGGCCACCCCCGGGTTTGTTTTAACGCTATGTATATGTTAACCCCATAATCGGGGTTTGGTTGCATGGGAATAATTGTGTATGTGTTATAATCAATACGAAAGCAAACTAAATATGCGGGAGTACAAGTATGTTTTGTAATATAAAAGATGAACTGGTGGGTATTGTCCGCGGGGTGTTTGATGGCCTGGTCATGACAAGACCTTACGTACAGGACAATTAGCATTTATACTTCTAATATAAAGAAAGCGGAGGAAGGTAATGAAACGATTTAATGTTACATTTGAATACGTTGACAAAAAATGGGTTGCAAGTTGTAACGAGTTGCGAATAACGCTAGAAGAGGGTTCTTTTGACGCACTTGTTGTACGGATGAAAGTGGCAGTACAAGAAATTGCAAATTTAGAGTTAGGTATTAATGGTGACTTTGAACTGCTTATTTCGATGAGCGACCGAGTAGATGAAATTAAAGCGGTGGGTTAATGGCTGACTATACGAAACAAGTCAAAAAAATATTAAAATCCCACGGTTGCACATTTGTACGTTATGGAAAAGGCGACCATGAACGATGGTATAGCCCCATAATTAATGCAAATTTTTCGATTGATGGTAAGATAGAGAGCCGCATAAGTGCTAATAAACAG
>Ga0123355_10000221_pt1 | contig 71919 bp, 59 predicted proteins | sample TergutEmb28metaG_3_FD_89872 | JGI IMG/M metagenome (GOLD analysis project Ga0123355, IMG submission 89872) | Embiratermes neotenicus P1 segment gut microbial communities from Petit-Saut dam, French Guiana - Emb289 P1 | ecosystem: Host-associated > Arthropoda: Insects > Digestive system > Gut ...
AAACCACGAGCCCACCACAATCACCGTCAGCACCTCAAGCGCATAGAGCACCGAACTGAGCGCAACAGCGTTGTTGGCCTTGAACACCAACTTGCGGTTGATGATAAACTCCAGCACATAGCCTAGCGCAATCGACACCAAAAACGCAATCAAAATCCCCAAGCCATTATTGAGCCCGATGGCAGCCAAAAAATTCTGCCACCAAAGCGGCCCGCAAATGGGTGCATGCCGAAAGCTCTCGCTCATCAGCGCAATGATGACGTAATACAAACCGATATCTAGAACATTCACGGCGTTGGTCACCGCAAACCATTTGGCGAACTTCCAAAACTCTAGTTTTTCTGCTTCCAAGCGGTCATCCAAGCGCCGCCAAGCCTCTTTCATGCGCAAATCCACTCTCTGTATTTTATCGTCTTTTGTCTAACGTCTAATGTCTAGCATCTATTATAGTTTTTTCTTTCTTTTGCGTAAATACAATCAACCGGTTAAGCGGGTACGACCAGGTCATGGGTATGAGCACCTGCACAATTTTCGGCACGGTATTCACCACAGCCGCGGCGACACCACGATGATATAGCCAGTTGGCGAATGCTGTGCCAAACCATGAGCCTGCAATAATCACAACCAGCACATTGATGGCGTAAATCACCGAGCTCAGTGCAATGCCATTGTTGGCCTTGAAGGCCACTTTGCGGTTGAGGATATACGCCACGATATACCCCAGCGTGATGGACACCAAAAACGCAATGAACCTGCCCAGTCCTTCGTTTAATCCAATGGCCGAAAGGAAATTTTGCCACCATGCAGGGCCGCCGATGGGGGCATGCAAAAACGCTTGGCTCATCAACGCTTGCATAATAAAAAATGAACCCATGTCTACCCCGTTGGCAAAAAAGCCAACCACGCACCATTTGATGAACTTCCATATTTCCGGGATTTTCGTTTCTAGGCGAGCATCCAAGCTTTGCAGAGCTTTTTTCATGCGCAATCCCACTTTCGTGCATACTATCCATTTATTATACAGGATAGGGCAGGGGAAGTCAAGGGAAAGTTAAGAATCCTATGTTAATCAAATCTGCGGCGCGCCAAAGCAGGTTTGGCCATTAGCACACCACACCATTTGCGCATAGAATAACCTGAGACCTTGTAAGAAATGAGGATCACTATGCCGCCATTACATCGAAGAAACAATCGGTCATGTGCAGCGCAGCAAGCCAACACACGGGAGGCTTGCCCTGCCTTTTGTCCGCAACAACAGCCCGGCATCCATTATTGTGTGGTTGTGCCGCACGACGATGCGCAAGCTCCGCCGCCGTCTGCACCCGAACACTGCGCTTTAGGCCCCATGCCTGCCTACCTATTCATTGCAGATGATTGCGGTGCATTGCGTGTGGTGGATCCAACCAGCAACGAAGTTGTCGCCTGCGTGCAGGTGGACTATCCCGCTGGCATGGCCATTGACTGCGATTTGCGCAAGCTGTATGTAGCAAACGAACAGGGCACATCGCTAACCGTGCTTAACACAAGCAATTTGCAGGGCCTCAATTGCATTGCCTTGCAGGAATATCACAATACATACATGACCATGCAAGGAGAATTGCGCAGCACAAGGTTAGCGGTCAATCCCAACAATCACCGCGTATACATTCCTCAGCCGGGCAGCGGCAGACTTGCCGTGGTCAACGGCTTTCAGGATTGCTTGTTAGATGTGGTTCGCGTGGGCGGTCGTCCTGTGGTTGCGGCGGTTAATCAACGCACTAACCTGGTCTATGTCGCTAACCACACCAATGAAATCCCTGTGCTCAACAGCAATAACAACCAAGTTTTCGCCTGTGTTTCATTGCCCGGTGACGCCGGTGTGAAGGATGTGGTGGTGGACAACTGCGACAGCCGTGTTTATGCGCTGCGAGAAGATGGCAGTGTAGCCGTGATTGACGGTGCGACCAATACCCTCATCGAAAGCATTTGCCCGCCCGACGGAGCAGCTGCGTTAGCGGTGGACCAATCCATTGGCCTGCTGTACTTCATCAACGCCGCGCGCAACGCCGTGTTGGTCTACGACACCTGCACACTAGAGCAAATCGGCCGCCTGGATATTCCACGCAGCGTGTGTCGCTGCCTTGCACAACTGGTGGTAAACACACAGACTCATCTGGTTTATATCAGTGACCCACCGGCCAACAAAACCCACGTGATAGACGGCGGCTTGAACATGCCCATTGCAGAAATCCCCGCCGCAGGGCAAAGCATGGCGCTGCACAGCTGCACACAAAACTGCCCAATTTGCATGCGCAGGTAAATGTTTATGTGATTTGTTGCATCCCAAACCGTCCACATGGGCGGTTTTTTATTTCAACGCGGCAAAAAAGTCAGATTTTACTCTTTACTTTTCGTCGAAGTTATGCTATACTATGGACAAAGTTTAAATTATTGTACAATCAGGAGTAAAATGTCCATGAAGAAAATCAACGTGGCAGTCATCGGCTGCGGCAGCATTGCAAAAGGCGCGCACATCCCCCCATACGTACAAAACCCTAACGTGAACATCACCTATTTTTGCGATATTATCCCCGAACGTGCCGACGAAATGGCCAAAGAATACGGCGGCACAGCGGTGTATGATTATAAAGAACTGCTCAACAAAGAAGACATCGACTGTGTTTCGGTGTGCACGCATAACAATAGCCATGCGCCCATCAGCATTGATTTCATGCGTGCCGGCAAAGACGTGCTGTGCGAAAAACCCGCAGCACGCACCCTGCCCGAAGCGCTTGACATGCAAAAAGTTTGCCACGAAACCGGCAGAATTTTGAACATCGGCGTGGTTAACCGCTTTGGTGTGTATAACAACGCCGTGAAGCAAATGATTGAAGACGGCAAGCTGGGCGAGGTCTTCCACGTCTATGCCAGCTTTCGTGCGCATCGCAGCATCCCTGGTTTGGGCGGCGACTTCACCACCAAGGCTATCTCGGGCGGCGGTGCGCTGATTGACTGGGGTGTGCACTACCTTGACCTGATTTTGTATTGCTGCGGCGAACCCGAAGTAAAAAATGTAACCGGTCAGGCATTCAGTAAGCTGGGCGTAGACATGAAAAATTATGCTTATGAAAGCATGTGGGCAGACCGCACCATGAACCTCGACGGCACCTATGATGTGGACGATTCCGTCACTGGCATGATTCGCACCGCTGGTCCTGTGATTACCTTCAATGGCGCATGGGCGCAAAACATTGGCGAAAAAGAAGCCTTCATTGATTTCATGGGCACCAAAGGCGGCATTCGTCTGAATTATTGCGGCGATTTCACCTACTACACCGCAGAAGATGGAAAGTTGATCACCGAAGCGATTGATGAACTGGATGCTGGCAATTTCTATGCCTATGAAATTGATTCGTTCATCGAATGCGTGCAAACGCGCAAGCTCAACCAAGCGCACATTGACCGCACCATCATGGCCAGCAAAGTCATTGATGCGATTTATCGCAGCAGCGACGCAGGCAAGGAGATTGAGCTAGAGTAGGAAAGTTTGTGGCCAGATGAAAGCGGTCGCTCTCTTGTCGCTCCGCGAACCTTCCTCAGCCACGCTCGAAGCGTGCCAGCTCCTTCCTGAGGAAGGAGCCAAGGATTAGACGGTAAGCGACATCAAAATGATAAGGAACAATCCCTGGCTCCTTCCTTGGGAAGGAGCTCCCCGAGTCGCGAGGGGTGAGGAAGGCTCGCGGAGCGACGCGACTTGCAATGAGCACTTCTCAAGATTAAGGGGTTGGATTAAGTGCAGCAATACCCAAAGCTAATCTGTGTAACCGCGCTGGAAAATCACAAGTTATTGTTGTCTTATGCCAACAAAGAAAAGCGCGTGTATGATTTTACACCAAATCTTGCACATCCGTTCTTTCAACCGTTAGTCAATCAAACCTTATTCAAAAAAGTGCAAGCCATTGATGGCGAATTGGAATGGGCAACGGGCCAAGACTTTTGCCCGCACACATTGTACCAAGACAGTGAATCCCATGCGTGAACCACCCGCAATTACAATATTATGAGGAGTTACAGATGTCCCATCTAAAATACCCCCGTGCAATTCTCAAGCTGTCTGGCGAAGTGCTGGGCGGCGGTGCACCGGGCATTAACCCGGCCACCATGAAACCCATATGCGAAGCCATCAAAGCTTGCGTAGACGCAGGCGCACAGCTGGGCATCGTCGTGGGTGGCGGCAATTTTTGGCGCGGGAGAACCAGTGGTGACATGTGCGCTGTGTGGGCCGATAAAATGGGCATGCTCGCCACCATGATGAACTCACTTGCGCTTGACGATGCCCTTGAGTGGATCGGTCAACCGGTAGTGTTGCAATCGGCTTGTGTGATGCCCCAAGTGGCTGACTGCGTGGACAAATGGAAAGCCATTGAGGCCATGGAACAAGGAAAAGTGGTCGTTTTTGGTGGTGGCACGGGCAACCCGTTTTTTACTACGGATAGCGCTGCCGCATTGCGTGCCGCAGAAGTTGAAGCAAATGTTGTGCTCAAGGCCACCAATGTCAATGGTATCTACAACAAAGACCCCAACAAGCACGCCGACGCCGTTAAGTATGACACACTCACGCATGACGCCATTTTAGAGCAACGCCTGAATGTGATGGATGCTACCTGTGCGGCGCTGTGTCGCGACCAAAACATCCCCATGCTGGTGTTTAACCTCAACGATCCTGCCAACATTCTGCGCGCCCTGCAGGGCGAAAATGTGGGCACGGTTGTGGCTAATTCGTAATGCATAAATTAAGCATGGAGGACGCATATGAAACACGCGAAAAAATTGCTGGCAATTGTGTTGGCTATGCTGGTGCTGGGTAGTGTGGTTGCTGTGCCTGCGTCGGCCAATATACCTTTGACAGGCACGCCAGTGATCACTTGGCAATTGTTTGATGTGGAAATAGGGCTAGGGGTCAATTTTCGCTTGTCCGTCACTGCCAACATGCAGGGCGGTTGGAACACATCGATTAGCTATGAATGGCACGAAATGTTGAGCGATGACGAGTATATTATCATAGAAGGTGATGGTAGGACCTCGATTCAGTTGCGTTTTGATGAGGACTGGACCATTCGCACATTCCGTGTAGTTGCATACAACCAGTCGGACCATGAATTGCCGTGGTGGGAACGCCGCCATGCCGTTAGCGAAGATATTAACGTAACTCGCTCGTCAGGTATTCCAGAGTTCACCACACAGCCAGCCAGCAGAAGTTGGCGCGTGGGCTCCTCTTCATCTTCGAGCTTTTGGGCATTTGTCCCCGGCGGCTACCAGCATAGCCAGGTGTGGCAAGAGCGGATGAATGGACAATGGATAGACGTAACCACAGCGCAATCCATGTCGCACATTATCACGAGTGAATGGCAATCACGCACGTTTCGTGTTGTGGTATACAATACCGCCGATGCACACTTGCCGCTGCTTGAGCGCCGTCATACGCTTAGCGACGAATTTACCATTACACGTGACACGAGCTACCCGATTATCACCCAGCAGCCGCAAAACGCCAGTGGTTATTTCAACAGACCAATTACCCTAAGCGTGCACGCGCATGTAGAAAACGGTGACCCTGTTGCGTTTCAATGGTATCAAATGTCAGGCTCAACAGCTCGCCGCATTGAAGGCGCAACTGAATCTACGCTTGTGATTTCGTCTTCGCAACGCGTACGCACGGAGTTTCGGGTGACGGTATATAACGCCAACCACCCCAGTGCTCGCGTGCACAGCAACCGAGCTTGGGTTAATGTGACCAACAACCCATGGACTACGATTATTCTCCCGGTATTCATTGCCTTGCTTGTTGTTTTTGCGACTGTTGCCGCGATTGGAGTAGTGTTTTGGCGATTCATTTTCCCAGCTTTATTTTTATAAGAAGATAATTTTTTAGGAGGACTACGTATGAAACATGCAAAAAAACTGTTGGCACTGGTGCTAACACTCACCCTGGCCTTTGGTTTGGCTTTGCCCGCCGCTAGCGCATTAAGCTTGCCCACTAATACATCTGGGAGCAACTGGTTGGTGGATAGTTGGAGAACACAAAACCGTCGCAATGCTGCAGAAAACGTTGCTACTGAATTGGTTACAGCAGGAATGGAGGCACCGCGTTTGCGCCCATGGGTAATTGGCGGTTTAATTACAATTTTGGTATTATGTCTCGCGTTTATCGTGTGGTTCGTTTTGACGATGGCTCACATCATATAAAAACTAGCTAGACAATGACCAACCCCATTTTGGTCATTGCAACCTTGACTGTGAAGATGAATTTTTAGGGGGGACTACGTGTGAAACACGCAAAAAAACTGTTGGCGCTGGTGCTAACACTCACCCTAGCCTTTGGCTTGGCAGTGCCCGCAACGGCGGGCTTCAACACGAACCAAATCATCCAACAACAGCAGCAACAACGTCGGCAGCAGCAACGGCAGGGGAACACGCTTGCGTTTAGTTTTAACTTCATTCGTGCTTTCAATGAAGAGCGCGCTCGTGTTGGCAACTGCGAAGTGGAGGGTTGCGAAGACGAAAATTGCGATCACCCACGCGTAACCTGGTGGACAATTATCCGGGAAACGCTGCGCACGCTATTTTGGATAGGACTGATTATGTTCGGCCTTCTCTTGCTATTGGTGCTCATTATGTTTGTCGTTGTGCGCATTGTAACCTAACAACTTGGTCATTCCAGCCCCGGCTGTGAAGATAAATTTTTAGGAGGACTACGTATGAAACACTCAAAACGCCTGTTGGCACTGGTGCTAACACTCACTCTGGCCTTTGGCTTGGCAGTGCCCGCCATGGCCAACAATGCCACCCTCACCCCAAGCCAACCCACCGGCAATTTTATCATCGACACCTTCACCGGTTGGGCTGACAGCCTTGCACAAACCCTCCTCAGAGGTGTCCCCGCTGCGCAATTGAATGCCTGTGATGATAACAACGAGTGCGATATTCTCAATCTTGTGTGGCGCAACGTGCGTCCGTGGGTCATTGGCGGCGGCATCATCTTTGTGGTGGCAGCAGTCGTCCTGGTTGTGGTGATTGTAATTGCTGTCAATCACTTTAACAACGGCTAATTCGAACAACAACTATCTAGCAAAGCCCTTGCTGTTTGGCAGGGCAGCTTTGCTATGCTATGATTATCAAACCAAAGGGGAGACATATGAAACACGCAAAACGACTACTCGCCATTGCGCTCACACTGCTGCTGGCCTTTGCTGTTGCAATGCCCGCCGTAGCCAACGCACCAGCGGGCACACCAGCCATCACACAGCAACCGCAAGACAGAACCCTGCGCGCTGGCCAAGCCAGTGATTTGCGCGTCACTGCAACTATATTAGGCGGTGGCACCATGGGCTTTGTTTGGCAGGAAGTGCTGCCCAACAATACCTTCACCACATTCGCCACAACCTCTTCGTTCTTTCCTTTCACGGTTGATACCGCATGGACAACACGCACGTTTCGCGTGATTGTCTATAATGCTGCCGACCGTGAGTTGCCCCTTGAGCAACGCCGCCAAGTGATTAGCAACCATGCAACTGTCACCCGTGCCGATGGCATTCCGGTCATTACCCAACAGCCTGAAAGCCAAACCGCACCTGCAGGCAGCAATGTTACGTTTCGCGCCACTGCAACTATGCCGGGTTACTCCTTTGCAGACTTCACTTGGCAGGAACTGCAAGGCGGCAATTGGGTGCAGGCAAGCACCACAGTCAGCGGCAATTTCACCGTGCGTGTTGAAGACAACTGGACTGTGCGTACCTTCCGCGCCGTGGTGTGGAATTGGCATGATAATCATCTGCCGCTTGCGCAACGCCGCCAAGTCATCACGGATACCGTCACCGTCACGCGTGACACCAGTTTCCCCACCATCACCCAACAGCCCACCATTCAGGGCAGCATGGGCTACGTCGGCGATCCCATCACTGTTTCGGCTGCTGCAGCCGTTGAAAACGGCGATCCGGTAGGCTTTCAGTGGTTTTTGCGCCAAGGCACGGGTGGTGCTGGCCAACTGGTTGAAGGTGCAACCAACGCAACTTTCAGCTTCAATCCCACGCACCAGGGCGTCAATGTCATGGTTAGCGTCACGGCCTACAACGCCAACGACAGCCACTTGCCACTTTACGAACGTCGGCTGGTGGGCAGCGATACCTTGAACTTCACGGCGCGGCAGACGCCACGGCCGCTTTCCACTGGGCAGCGCATTTGGGCGGGCATTCTAGCCTTTCTTGCCATCGTCGGAACTGCATTGCTTGCCGTGCTGGCTGTTGTCATACCCATCGTGTTGGGTGCCGCACCAATCGTGTTTGTTGTTTGGATCGTTAGCTTAGCCGTTTAATCATTGATACTACATATGCAGGAGGACACCATGGACGATTTCTTAAAACCCGCACAAGACAAAATGAACAAAAGCGTGGACGCCATGAAGAACGAATTCGCGGCAATCCGCGCCGGGCGCGCAAACCCCGCCGTGCTTGATAAGCTGCGCGTGGACTACTACGGCACACCCACGCCCATCTCGCAAATGGCGGCAATCAATGTCGCCGAAGCCCGCCTGCTCACCATTCAGCCTTGGGATGTCAGCACCATCAAGCTCATCGAAAAAGCCATTCAAACCAGCGACATCGGCATCAACCCGCAAAACGATGGCCGTATCATCCGTCTGGCTTTTCCACAGCTCACCGAAGACAGCCGCCGCGACATCGCCAAGCAAATCAAACACCTTGCCGAGGCCGCCAAAGTCAGCGTGCGCAACACCCGGCGCGATACCGTGGATAAACTAAAAAAAGCGCAAAAGGCCAGCGAAATCACCGAAGACGACTTGAAGATAGATGAAAAAGAGCTGCAAGACATCACTGACAAATTCGTCAAAGAAATCGACACCCTCGCCACCGCCAAAGAAAAAGAAATCATGGAGCTTTAGCCACCTGCGGTGGGGCTCCGCCGCTTCGCTGTGCCACCTGCGGTGGGGCTTCGTCGCTTCGCTGTGCTCAACTACAATTTTTCAGGAGAATTCATGCAACAGCGTGCACCTATTACAGAGCAAAGCCCTGCGTTGCCCCGCCACGTCGCCATCATCATGGATGGCAACGGCCGCTGGGCAGCGCAGCGTGGCTTGTCGCGCAGCGAGGGCCATCGCGCCGGCGTAGATGCCTTTGAGCGCATCTGCGAACACGCGGCCGACCTCGGCATTGCCCACCTGACCTTCTATGCATTTTCGGCAGAAAACTGGGCGCGTCCGCAAGGTGAGGTGGATGCTTTGATGGCATTGTTTCGCCGTCAGCTTAGCCAAGCCAAGCGCCGCCGTGCCGAAAATGAACAAAAACGCTGGCGCATTCGCTACATTGGTGATTTGCAGCCGGGCGGGTTGCTGCCTGCGGACATCCTCACGCTCATCGACGAAATGCAAGCGGAATCTGCCATGCAGAACAAAACCGTGGTGAATATTGCGATTAACTACGGCGGGCAGCAGGAGATTCTTCAAGCCACCAAGCGATTGGCACAGGCTTGCGCAGCAGGGGAGCGCGATGCCGCAACCCTCACCGAACAAGACATCGAAGCGCAGCTTTACACCGCCGGGCAGCCACCGCCGGACCTCATCATTCGTCCCAGCGGTGAGCAACGGCTGAGCAATTTTTTGCTGTGGCAAAGTGCGTATGCAGAATTTTGGTTCAGCGACATTCTGTGGCCGGACTTTAGCACGGCAGACTTCGACCAAGCCTTGGCGGACTATGCCAAGCGCAGCAGACGATTTGGCGGGGTGTAACCACCTGCGGTGGGGCTCCGACGCTTCGCTGTGCTCTATCCAAGACGTGTGTGAATTCGCTAGAAAATTCTCCCCGCGAAGCGGGCTAACGTTTTTTGCGTCACTTTTTTTCAAAAAAGTGACATAAAGGAGGCTCCCCGATGAAAACAAAAATTGCAGCTGGTCTCGTAGGCATGTGCATCGCAATTCCCGCGCTCATTTTCATTCAGTGGCCGGTGTTGGATGTGCTGTTGATGATATTCGCGGCTCTTGCTGCGTTTGAGCTATGCACCGTAACAGGCACAAAAAACAAGGCGATGATCATTACCGCAACCGTGGCTGCTCCCCTCACGTTGCTGCTAATGGCGCAAGCACAATTTCGTCCGTTTGGGCTGGGCATGTTCCCGTTGATGCTGTTGGTGGGGCTTTTGCTGGTTGTGCTGTTTCTGGCACAGTTCAAAAAAACCACATTCCAGCATTTGATGTTCGCCTGCATGGCAGCATTTGTTGTTCCCGCAGCGGCGGCAACGTTCCTGCTGGTGCGCAATCTCTTTTTTGATGATGCCGGGCGCATTGTCGCGATTTTCGCGGTGCTCATCATGCTCACCTGCGCATGGCTAACAGATGCCATGGCCTATTTCAGCGGCAAGGCCTTTGGCAAGCGCAAGCTGTGCCCCAACATCAGCCCCAACAAAACCTGGGCAGGTGCCATTGGCGGCGTGCTGTGCACCACGGTGATCAATCTGCTGCTCACCGCGGCGTTCATTCCGATGGTGGGCGATGCGATGGATAGCTTTGCTTATATTCTGGTGGGCGTAACATCGCTCATTCTTTGCCCCATTGCGATTATGGGCGACTTGTTGGCCAGCACGCTCAAGCGCAATTTAGGCATTAAGGACTTCGGCAAAATTATGCCAGGCCACGGTGGTGCTCTCGATAGATTCGATAGCCTGCTGCTGGTGGCCCCCACCACGTGGGCGGGAGTCTCTGTGCTGCTTGCTCTTACAGGCGGCGTGCTGTAGTGTCTCAGGTTCGGGCGGATTTGCATTCGCCTGGCTAGTAAGAGGATTTTTCATGAAACGTATAACAATCTTAGGTTCCACTGGCAGCATTGGCGTGCAAGCCTTGCAGGTGATTGAACGCCTTGGCTGGCAGGTGGTTGCCCTCACCGCGCATTCAAATACAGCTTTGCTGCACGAGCAAGTGCGCAAGTTTAACGTAAAGCACTTTGCATGCGGCAATGCTGAAGAAATCGCCAACTGCGCTGCTATTCCCTGCGACATTGTGCTCAATGCCATTGTGGGCATTGCGGGTTTGCGACCGACGGTTGCAGCCTTAGAAGCAGGCAATCCCGTTGCCTTGGCCAACAAAGAAAGCCTGGTGGCAGGCGGGCATCTAGTGATGGCATTGGCCAGCGCAAAAGGCTTGCCCATTTTGCCGGTAGACAGCGAACATTCGGCGATTTTTCAGTGCTTGCATGTAGGGGACATCGTCCTCGATGTCCCGGGCGACCGAGGACGGTCGCCCCTACGCAAACTGATCTTAACCGCATCCGGCGGCGCATTCTTCGGCAAAACACGCGAAGAACTCACCCATGTGACGGCAGCAGACGCCTTGTGCCATCCCACGTGGAACATGGGCGCAAAAATCACCGTAGACAGCGCAACGCTGTTCAACAAAGGCCTTGAGGTGATTGAGGCGGCATGGCTGTTTGGTATGCATGTGGATGATATTGACGTGGTGGTGCATCGCCAAAGCATAGTGCACTCGCTTGTGGAATATAATGACGGTGCGGTGTTGGCGCAGCTGGGTGCGCCGGATATGCAACTGCCTATCCAATACGCGCTGACCTACCCGGCCCGGCTGCCCATGCCTGCGCAACGGTTGAACTTGGCCGTAGCGGGCACACTAACCTTTGAAGCCGTTGACCACGACACCTTCCCGGCCATTGAATTATGCAAAACAGCATGGCGGCGCGGCGGTCTTGCGTGTGCGGCACTCAATGGTGCAAACGAAGCCGCCAATGCACTATTTCGCCAAGGCAAACTCGGCTTTTTAGACATTACCCCAATGGTAGAGCAAGCCATGCTTGCTATTCCTGCGGGTGATCCGCGCAACTTGGAGGACATATTTGCAGTGGACAACGCTGCCCGCCAATCAATTAAGAATTATGCATTAAGAATTATGCATTAGAATGGGGTAACCTTATCAACATCCTAACCACCATCATTTCTATCTTTGTGGGCATTTTATTTTTTGGTCTGGTGATTTTGGTGCACGAGCTGGGGCACTTTTGGGCAGCACGCGCCAACGACGTGAAGGTCATCGAATTCAGCATTGGCATGGGCCCGAGGCTGCTGAAAAAACAAAAAGGCGAAACGCTGTTCAGCCTCAAAGCCATTCCATTCGGCGGCAGCTGCCTGATGCAAGAGGATGAAGGCCCAAGCGACGACCCGCGTGCTTTTGTGAATAAAAAACCTTGGCGGCGCTTCACCATTTTGGCTGCCGGGGCAGTGATGAATTTGCTGCTAGGTGTGATCATGATGGGCGTGGTTGTGGCAGCTTCACCCATGGTGCCAACCACCACAGTGGGCTATTTTCACCGCGACGGCATCACACAGGAGCAAGGTTTATACACAGGCGACGTGATTACCCATGTGAATGGCCGGCGGGTGTATTCACACCTGGACATTACTTTTCTTTATATCCGCGGCGACAGAAGCACCGTGGACTTGGTGGTGCGTCGCGATGGCCAACGTGTGGATCTGCCCGGCATTGCATTGGCGCAACTGCCACTAGCCGATGGCACCGAAAATTATCACCTGGGATTTTGGTCGGCACTGGCACCGCGCAGCGTTGGCCGCGTGCTGGGCAGCACATTCACCGAAAGCGCAAGCATGACGCGCATTGTATGGCTAAGCCTGTTTGATTTGATTACCGGGCAATTCGGGCTAAGCGACATGGCTGGCCCCGTTGGTCTTGTCGTCATGGTGGGCGACGGCGCGCAAAGTGTGCCGGCTGGCATTGCCCAAGGCCAAACCATCGCGCAGGCACTCAGCCCACTGTTGTTTATCGGCGCGTTGATTTCCATCAACCTTGGTGTAATGAACTTGCTGCCATTGCCCGCGCTTGATGGCGGACGCATTGTGTTTGTGTTCATCGAGGGCATCATGCGAAAACCCGTGCCCAAGAAGTTTGAGGGCATGGTGCACGGCATTGGCCTTGCCCTGCTGATGCTATTGATGATTATCATCACGTTTTCGGATATTATTGGGCTGATACGCAGGTAGGTCGCGTGTAGGGGCGGCAATCTGCCGCCCGCACTTCTTGCATATGCCCATCAGAATCCACGGGCGGCTAATAGCCGCCCCTACACAAGGAGACGCCTATGCAACGACGCATCACACGCGCAGTTCGAGCAGGCACCCTCGTCATCGGCGGGGGGGCGCGCATCAGCGTGCAAAGCATGCTCAATTGCCCCGTTAATGACATCCCCGCGAATGTTGCACAAGCCAATGCGCTGCAAGCCGCTGGCTGCGACATCGTGCGCATCGCCGTGCCCGATAAATCCGCTGCACGCACCATTGCCGCGCTGAAAGAACAGTGCGGCATTCCCGTGGTGGCAGATATTCACTTTGACCATAAGCTAGCCCTTGAGAGCTTGGCTGCAGGTGCAGATAAAATCCGCCTTAATCCCGGCAACATCGGTGGACAAGCCAACGTGCAAGCCGTCGCCAACGCTTGTGCGCAACATAATGTGCCCATTCGCATTGGCGTAAATGGCGGCTCGCTTGAAAAAGAATTTCTTGAAAAGCATGGCTCTGCCACCGCCGAAGCCATGGCCGAAAGCGCACTCAATCACGCGCGATTGCTTGAACAATGCGACTTTCAGGATATCGTCATTTCCGTCAAGTCATCGCATGTGCAGCGCACCGTGCAGGCCTATCAACTGCTGGCCGAGGCTTGCGATTATCCATTACATATCGGCCTAACAGAAGCCGGAACAGCAAAAATGGGCTTGGTAAAAAGCAACATTGCAATCGGCGCGCTGCTGTTGCAGGGCATTGGCGACACCATTCGGGTTTCGCTCACCGCCAACCCTGTGGAAGAAATCGCCGCCGCACAGGATATTTTGCATGCGCTGGGGCAGCAGCAAGGGCGGCCAAATATCGTGAGCTGTCCCACTTGCGGGCGTTGCAAGATTGACCTGATTGCCCTAGCTAGCGCTGCAGAAGAGCGCCTTGCAAGCTGCAGCAAGAACATCACCGTGGCCATCATGGGTTGCGTGGTCAATGGCCCGGGCGAGGCACGCGAAGCCGATGTTGGGCTGGCCGGCGGTGACGGCTGCTATGCGCTGTTTGCGCGCGGCGAAGTGCTGCGGCGCGTAAGCGAAGAAAACGCCCTAGATGCGCTGATGGAAGCGATTGAAGCACTGTGATTTGTCGCACTCTAGTTTGGTGATTGCACGCGAAATTTTCATAAGGCTTTAATAGGACACAGCGAAGCGACAAAATGTTTTTTGGTTACTTTTTTTCAAAAAAGTAACGCCTGCGCGGCGAGCGCAAAAATCTATCAAACGAGGTCACCATGTCATTCGTTCCCCTGTGGATTTTCTTTGGCGATTGCTTGCCGGGCGTGGAGTTCCCTGCCGAAACGCAAGGGCTGTTGGTACAACCGCAAATAAACCTACAACAACGCACCATGCATCTTCATCTGCAAGCCAAAGAGCCCATTGATGAAAGCATGGTGCAAACGCTGTGTCGCAACGTGGCAAAGGCGACAAATTGCCGGGTGAGTTATAAGCTCGACCAGCCTACACCTGCAGTGGAAGATGACGATATTCCGCTGCCAGACGCACCACCAGATGGAGTAGTCTATGATGAGCCCGTAGGGGCGACCGTCTCGGTCACCCGCGACCATGATGAACCCACAGGGGCGCCCGAAGTCATAGCATCAAACCTCCCGTTTGATTTCGCTGAATCCACGCTGCTGTTTGGCCCTAAAATCACCACGCAGCCCATCTCCATGGCGCAAGCCGACATCACCGATGGCATGATCACCGTGGCGGGTGAACTGTTTGGCCTGCGTGACAATAAGACCCGCGACGGCAAGAATAAAATCATCACCTTCAACCTCACCGATTTCACCGGCAGTGTAGCCTGCAAGCTGTTTGAAAAAGCTGAACATGCCGATGACCTGCTATCAAAACTGAAGAACGGCGCGTGTTATTTGCTGCGCGGCCCGGTGGAATTCGACCAATTCAGCAAATGCGATGTGCTGCGGCCGAAGTCCATTGCCACAGCCAAGGCAGTCATTCCCGAAGACACCGCCGAGCAAAAACGCGTGGAGTTGCATCTGCACACCAACATGAGCGAAATGGATGCCATGAACGACCCCGCCGAACTCATCGCCCGCGCAGCTGCGTGGGGGCACAAGGCTGTTGCCATCACTGATCACGGCGTGGCGCAGGCTTTTCCTGCGGCGGCTAAGGCTGGCGAAAAACACGGCATCAAGGTCATTCTGGGCATGGAAGCATATTATATTGACGACATGCCGCAGGCTGTCATGTTTGGCTCCACCGCAAGCGGGGGAGCTGGCGCGCGAAGTGCGACTGAGGGGGCATCCATACCTTGCAATCACGAATTCGTCGTGTTTGACGTAGAAACCACAGGTCTCAATGCCCAGCGCGACCGTGTGATTGAAATCGGCGCGGTGAAATTCGCAGGCGGTGAGGTGCTGGGGAAATTCCAAACATTCATTGACCCCAAACGCTCGCTGCCACCGCGCATCACAGAACTAACAGGCATTACGCAGGACATGCTTGTCGGTGCCCCCGACGAATGGGATGCAGCACTTGCCTTCGCAGAATTCTGCGGCGAAGGTGCCGTGCTTGCTGCACACAACGCAAGCTTCGACATGGGCTTTATGCGCGCGCTATATCAACGTCATGGCGGGAGCTTTAACTACCCCTGCGTAGACACGCTAACCCTCGCACAAATGCTGCTGGAGCTGAAAAACTACCGCCTGAACACCGTGGCAGAGCATTTTCGCTTGGGTGCGTTCAACCATCACCGCGCAGACGACGATGCCCGTGTGACCGCACGCATCTTGCAGGAATTGTTGAGCATTGCACAGGAGAAATACCCCAACTGTGCCGATGATTTGGCATGGCTCAACGGCAATGTGCGCGTGGCGGCGAAAATACCACGTCCCATGCACATGACCATGCTGGTGCAAAACACCACAGGGCTCAAGAACCTATATCAACTCATCAGCAAAAGCCACACCGAGCATTTTTTTCGCCGACCAAGGGTGCCGCGCAGCGTCCTCGCAAAACATCGCGAGGGCTTGCTGTTGGGCAGCGCATGCGAGGCAGGGGAGCTCTTTCAGGCCATGCTGCGTGGGGCGGAAAACGAACAGCTGCTGCACATTGCCGCACAATATGACTTTTTGGAAATCATGCCGCGTGCGCACAATGCGTTCCTCAAGCTGCCGGATGAAGAATTATGTGAACTCAATCGGCGCATTATTCACTTGGGCGATGCGCTGGGCAAGCCAGTGTGCGCCACCGGTGATGTGCACTTTCTGGACCCTAAGGATGCGGTGTATCGCGAAATTTTGCAAACTGCGCAGGGGTTTGACGACGCCGCCAAACAAGCACCACTATATCTGCACACCACGCAGGACATGCTGAAGGAGTTCGACTATCTTGGCGAGGATGCCGCGCTTGAAGTAGTCGTGACCAACCCCAACAAAATTGCCGACATGTGCGAAAATGTGCAGCCCATCCCCAAGGGGACATACACGCCCGAAATCGCAGGCAGTGACGATGCCTTGCGCAACATTTGCACCGAAAGAATGCAGCAAGCCTATGGCAACCCGCTGCCCGAAGCCGTGGCTGCGCGCTTGGAAAAAGAGTTGGCGGCCATCATCAAGCACAACTTTGCGGTGTTGTATATGATCGCGCAAAAACTTGTAAAGCACAGCAATGATAACGGCTATAAGGTCGGCTCGCGTGGCTCGGTCGGCTCGTCCTTTGCGGCCTATGCAGCAGGTATTTCCGAGGTCAACCCCTTGGCACCGCACTACCTGTGCAAGCAGTGCCAACACAGCGAGTTCTTTCTGCAGGGTGAAGTTGGCTCGGGCTTTGACCTGCCGTCCAAAACCTGCCCGCACTGTGATATTAACATGCAGCGCGACGGCCATGATATCCCCTTTGAAACATTCCTTGGCTTTGACGGCGACAAAACGCCCGATATCGACTTGAACTTCAGCGGCGAATGGCAGTTTTATGCCCACCGCTACACCGAGGAATTGTTCGGCGAAACGCACGTGTTCAAGGCCGGCACCATCAGCACACTGGCCGAAAAAACCGCCTTTGGCTATGTGAAAAAATATGTGGAACTCACCGGAAAAGACCTGCCTCAGGCCGAAATGGAGCGTCTTGCGCGCGGCTGTGAAGGCGTGAAACGCACCAGCGGCCAGCACCCCGGCGGCATGGTGGTCATCCCCGCGCACATGGTGGCAGAAGACTTCACGCCCGTGCAATACCCGGCCAACGATGCCGCAAAAGGCAAAACCACGCATCTTGACTTCCATAGCCTGCACGACACCATTCTCAAGCTCGATAATCTCGGCCACGATGTGCCGACCATTTATAAATACCTCGAAGATCTCACCGGTATTGACATTGAGCAGGCCGATGTGTGTGACCCACGCTTGTACGAGCTTTTCACCACACCTGCACCGCTTGGCGTAACTGCGCAGGAAATCGACTGCCCAACCGGCACGCTCAGCTTGCCGGAGATGGGCACGCCATTTGTGCTGGGCATGTTGGGCGAAGCACAGCCCAAATGCTTCAGCGATCTGTTGCAAATCTCAGGCTTGTCACACGGCACAGACGTGTGGCTGGGCAACGCACAGGAGCTCATCAAAGCGGGCACCTGCACCATCGGCGAGGTCATCGGCACACGCGACAACATCATGGTATATCTCATGCACAAGGGCGTGCAGCCCAAAATGGCCTTTGCCATCACCGAAATTGTGCGTAAAGGTCTGGCACGGTTCAAGCTAACTGACGAGCACATCAACGCCATGAAAGATTGCGGCGTGGAAGATTGGTACATCGACAGCTGCATGAAAATTAAATACATGTTTCCCAAGGCGCACGCGGCAGCTTATGTTATGGCAGCCGTGCGCTTGGCGTGGTATAAAGTATATCATCCGCTGCAATATTATGCGGCCTATCTCACCGTGCGCGGCGAGGATATCGACACCCGTGCAGTGCTGCAAGGCAAGGCTGCGGTGCTGGCAAAAATCCGCGAGATTCGCGGCAAAGAGCAGCGCCGCGAGGCAACGCCGAAGGAACGCAGCACCATTCCCATGCTGCAAGTGCTCAATGAAATGCTGGCCCGCGGCGTGGAAATCCTGCCCGTGGATATTTACCTGTCTGATGCCACGCGTTACCTGATTGAGGATGGGAAAATCCGCCTGCCATTTGCAGCGCTAGAGGGCTGCGGCGATGTAGCAGCCACCCAACTTGCTGCCGCACGAGACGATGGGGAGTATCTGAGCAAAGATGAGTTCAAGCGCCGCACAAAAGTAGCAGCACCTGTGTTTGTCTTGCTGGAGGAGCTTGGGGCATTCAGCGGCATGAGCCAAAGTGAGCAGATGAGTTTGTTTGAGATGGTGTAAGATTTAGATGGAGAGTTAAAATGGACAATGGCTTGCAATTATTCGAGAATAAGAAAATTCGTACCGCATGGGACGAAGCTAATGAAGAATGGTATTTTTCCGTGGTAGACGTGGTTGGTGCATTGACTGAACAGTCAACGTCGCGCGGAGCAAGTAACTATTGGGCGAAGCTCAAGGAAAGACTTAATGACGAGGGTGCAGGTCAGTTGCTGACAAATTGTCAGCAACTGAAAATGACCGCTGCTGATGGTAAAAAATATGCAACAGACGTTGCCAGCACGGAACAAATCCTACGCATCATTCAGTCTATTCCCTCGCCCAAAGCCGAGCCGTTCAAATTGTGGCTTGCCCGCGTTGGTAGCGAGCGAATAGAAGAAACGATTGACCCTGAATTGACGATTGAGCGTGCACTCGAAACCTACCTGAAAAAGGGTTATACACGAGAATGGATAAACCAGCGCTTGCAGGCCATTCAAGTGCGTAAGGAGCTGACTGACGAATGGGAAAATCGCGGTGTGACCAAAGGGATTGAATACGCTATTTTGACCGATGAAATTTCTAAAGCATGGTCGGGCATGACCACGCGGCAATATAAAAATTTCAAGGGTTTAAAGAAAGAAAACTTGCGCGATAACATGACAACACTTGAGCTTGTATTGAATATGCTCGCGGAAGCTACGACCACGGAAATCTCAAAAGAGCAGCAGCCACAAACCTTTGATGAAAACAAAGCGATTGCCCAATCCGGCGGTGAGGTCGCAGGCATTGCGCGAGTGGAAGCCGAAAAACGCACCGGCAAGCCCGTCATCACTACGCAAAACGCAGTGGATTTTAGTAATATCATCACACAGCTGATTGGAGATTCCCACCATGACCACCCATGAACGCATCACCCGCATATTCAACCACAAAGAAGCCGACCGCGTGCCCATCATCGACAGCCCATGGGCGGGAACAATTGCGCGCTGGCACGCCGAAGGCATGCCCATCGGCGTGAACTGGGCGGACTACTTTGGTGCAGATAAACTCGGTGGCATTGGCGTGAACATCACCCCGCGCTACGAAGAAAAAGTGCTTGAAGAAAACAACCGTTGGCGTATCATCACCACCAATTGGGGCGTGACGATGAAAAAGTTCAACGAGCTCGATAGCACGCCCGAATTTCTCGATTTCACCATCACCACACCCGAAGCCTGGGTCGACGCTAAACGCCGCATGGCGGATTTAAGCGGACGCATCAACTGGGCGCAACTGGCGAAAGATTACTCGCAATGGCAGGCCGAAGGCAGATGGATTAGCGGGCAGTTTTGGTTCGGCTTTGATGTAACACACAGCTGGGCTGTTGGCACCGAAACCTTGCTGATTGCCATGCTGGAAGAACCCGAGTGGGTCACCGACATGTTTGACACCTATCTGAATAGCTGCATGGCATTGTTCGATGAAATCTGGGATGCAGGCTATCGTTTTGATGAAATCTATTGGCCGGACGACATGGGCTACAAGGGCACAACGTTCTTTTCGCCTGCGTTATATCGCGAGTTGTTGCAGCCTTTCCACAAAAAAGCTGTTGACTGGGCACACGCAAAAGGGGTGCGCACACGTCTGCATTCCTGTGGCGACATCAACGCCTTGCTGCCGGATATCCTCGCCACTGGCGTAGATTGCATCAACCCCTTGGAGGTAAAGGCTGGCATGGACGCCCTAGTGGTGAAAGAAAAATATGGCGATCAAGTTGTGCTGCACGGTGGGTTAAATGCCATGTTGTGGGATGACAAAGACCGCTGCGTGGACGAAATCGAACGTCTTGTGCCGCGCTTGAAAGAAGGTGGTGGCTACATCTTTGCCAGCGACCATTCCATCCCAAGCAGCGTGAGCTTGGAAAATTTTCGGGCGATTATTGAGGCGGTGAAGAAACATGGAGCGTATAGTTGACAAATACGCGAAATTTGTGTATAATAAACACTGGATACTTAGATTTTTTACAACTTGCTGATTAAGACACAGCGAAGCGACTTGGAGGTGCGCACATGCAACACCCAATGAATCCCGGCGAAAGCCGCGAGCAATACGTGGCACGTATGGAATTATATGCACAGCTGCAAGCTGGTTTAGATGACGTAGCAGCAGGCAGGGTTTCAGATTATCATGAATTCATGGCTGACTTTTGGGAGGAAAGAAAACATGGCTTATCAATTGGACATCACGGATGAAGCCAAGATGGACATGGTTGAAATCTACAACCATATCACAACACAATTGCGCAACCCCATTGCAGCCGCAAATACGATCGCACGCATTGATGAAGCCATTCTTGATTTAGCCGAAAGCCCAGGTTATTCACTGGTGAATGACGAGTTTTTAGCCGCGCAAGGCTTGCGACGAATCGTAGCGGGAAATTACTTGGTATTCTTTTCGCGCAATGACGAAGAAAAAACAATCGAAATCATGCGTGTACTTTACGGTCGCCGCGACTGGGCGAACATATTGACAAACCCACAAAATCATGTATAATATAAACTAGGATGGGCGGATGCGAATCCGCCCGCGTGTTATTTTGATAAAGTTTTGCGCTTTATCAAAATAAAGTAAAGCAGGGGAGGACCACCGCCATGAAACGCCACGATAAAATCACCCCCGAAGGCATGCGGGATTACTTATTCGACGACGTGCAGGCCTATGATAGCGTGCGCGATGCACTCGCTAATGTGTTTGAGCTGCACGGTTATCGACCGGTGGCCACGCCGCTGCTGGAGTTCCACGATGTATTTCGTCGCCACGCACATGGCTGGTTGGCCGATCGCATGTATCACACCACAGATTCCCGTGGTCGCTTGCTTGTGCTGCGGCCAGATAACACGCTGCCCATTGCGCGCATTGCCGCCACGCACCTGCTGCGCGAGCCACTGCCGCTGCGGTTGTGCTATCACCAAAGCGTGTTTCGGCGCTCACAGGTCTATGGCGGGCACGCCGACGAAAGCATGCAAAGCGGCGTGGAACTGCTGGGCGCACATGGAATGGACGCTGACCTGGAAATACTAAGTTGTGCAGTGCAGGCGTTGCGCGCGGCTGGTGCGCAAGGCTTTCGCATCGAACTTGGGCATGCCGAAATCTTTTCATGTCTCGCAGATAGTCTACGTGCTGTTGAAAGTCTATCCTGTCTCGCAGATAGTCTATGTGCTGTTGAAAGCCTGTCCTGTCTCGCAGATAGTCTGTGTGCTGCAGAAAATCTTGAAGCAGGCGAAACACTTCGCGATGAACTGGCCAGTGCTATCGAAAGCAAAAACACGCCTGCCCTGAAGGCTTTGCTTGCGCCACACGGCGAAAACCCTGCCGCCAAGGCATTGCTTGCGTTGCCCACATTGTTTGGCGGCGAAGAGGTGCTGCAACGTGCACGTGAGCTATTCTCCGCACCCTGCGCCATTGCTGCGCTGGACTACCTAGCCGAGCTTTTTGCGAAATTGAAAGCACAAGGCTTGGGTGATTGCATCGACATTGATCTATCACTGGTGCATGGCCAGCACTATTACACGGGCCTGGTGTTCCGCGGATTCATCGCGGGCTCCGGTGCCACGGTTCTCGCAGGCGGGCGCTACGACAACCTCATGGCAGAGTTCGGCCGCGATGCCGCCGCCGTGGGTTTCGCCATTGAGGTGGATGCGCTAGTGAACGCGTGAAGTTGTGTTACTTTTCAGTAACCAAAAGAACTTTAGCCGCTTCGCGGTGGACGATTTTTAGGCGCACAGGAGAAGGCGATGGATTTAATTGAGCAACTTCATGCTTTTATGGTGGCCACGGAAATCGACTACGCCATTTGCGGCGGCCATGCAATTGACCTGTTTGTGGGCAAAAAAACGCGCCCGCACAAGGATTTAGACCTAGTGGTTTACTGGGAAGACCGAGATAGACTGGTTGCGCACATGCTCGCTGATGGCTGGGATGTTTATGAGCCCTGCGGCACAGGATATTTGCATAAAATTAATGCCGTGGACGATCAATTGCGCATAAAAATGAACATTTGGTGCGTGCAGTCGAGCAATCCGCACTATACCTTCACCGAACATGAGAAAGATATGTATGCCGTTGCGTTTGACGACGCAGAGCAAACGGAGCTTGATTTTATCGAATTTTTATTTAACACGCGGCAGGACGGGGCGTTTTTGTTCGCTCGAAACCACGACATAAAACGCAGCCTGAACAAGGCGATATTGCACGCGAATGGTGTGCCCTATCTCGCGCCCGAACTGGTGCTGCTGTATAAATCGCAGCCGGCTGACCACACGGAAAATCAACTGGATTTTGAATGTGCCGCTGTAAAATTGAACGCCGAGCAACGCGCGTGGTTGCAACATGCACTGGCTGTGCTGTTCCCCGATGGGCACAAATGGCTTGCCAAAAGGAGCTCACATGACCCTGCCGCCTGAACCCGCGCGTCTCATCACCCTGCTGGAACAAGCGGGGTTTTCGGTATATGTCGTAGGTGGCTGCGTGCGCGACAGCCTGCTGGGCAAGCAGCCCGAAGACTGGGACTTATGCACCGCCGCTACGCCGCAGCAGGCGAGTGAAATCCTGCATTCAGCGGGCATCACCGTGCACGAAACAGGCTTGCAACACGGCACCATCACCGCCGTAATTGACGGAAAAGCCTACGAAATCACCAGCTTTCGCTGCGACGGTGCCTACACCGACCACCGGCGACCAGACAGTGTGCAGTTCACACAAAATCTGCATGAGGATTTAGCAAGACGTGATTTTACGATTAACGCGATGGCGTTTCACCCGCAAACTGGCCTGGTTGACCCATTTGGCGGACAAGCTGACTTGCAAGCGGGTGTCATTCGCTGTGTGGGCGAGCCCGCGCAACGTTTTGCCGAAGATGCCCTGCGCATCTTGCGTGCGCTGCGCTTTGCTGCCACACTCGGCTTTGCAATAGAAGAAAACACTGCCCAAGCTGCATATCATGCGCGTGAATATCTGCTGCACATTGCGCACGAGCGTGTGCAGGTTGAGCTAACCAAGCTGCTGTGCGGTTCGCACGCGCATGAGATTCTGCTGGCGCATCGGGAGATCATCTTCGCCGTGTTGCCCGAACTTGCGCCGCTAAACGGCTTTGACCAGCATACGCCCTGGCATTGCTATGATGTATATGAACACAGTTGTGTTGCAGTGCAACATGTGCCGCCCACGCCTGCACTGCGCTGGGCCGCGTTGCTGCATGACATCGGCAAGCCCGCGTGTTTTTTCATGCGTGACGGCACAGGACACGCCCACGGGCACCCGGCTGTGAGCGTGCAGCTTACGCTGCAAGTGTGCGAACGCCTGAAGTTTTCGCGCAAGCTCACACAGCAGGTGCACACGCTGGTAGAGCACCACGAGCTGCGCCTGCTGGAAGATGATGTCGCACCCGCGCGGCTGCGCAGATTATTGGGCAAGCATGGCGGCAATTTGCTATTGCAATTGTTGCAACTCAACCGCGCAGACGTGTGCGCCCAGCATCCTGATAAGCTTTATCGCTTGGAGAATTTCGAGCCCATCCAGCAGGCCATTGAGCAGCTCATTGCCGAGCAAAGCTGTGTCACGCGTGCACAACTGGCTGTGAACGGCAACGATTTAATGGCGCTTGGGCTGCGAGATAAACAGCTGGGGCAAGCACTGGATGAATTATTGCACCAGGTGATCGAGGGCAAGTTGCCGAATGAGCGTGAATACTTGCTCACGCATATTCAACAATCGCGAAGCGACTAGGTTTTTATGGGCGTTGTAGATGTTGCCGCGAAGCGAGGTGCTCCACCGCAGGTGGTTTTTTGCAAAAAAAGAACTATATCTCCACCCAATCACCCAGCCAGAACGAATAAATCAGCGTTTGTGCAACTTCGATGCCAAAGCATTGCTGCATCGCGCGGCGATATAGCCGTAGCTGTGCGCCATAGCGTTCGACCAGCGCGGCCATGTCATCCACGCGGTCGGTCTTGTAGTCGAGCAAAATCAGCGCGCCGTCTTCCTCAAACGCACAGTCAATGATGCCCTGCACGACGATCTCTTCACCCAGTGCGGCAAAATCATCAAGCAACTCAAGGGCTGGTATAGACATTGTAAACTTTTGCTCACGCAGCAGCGTGGGCGATTTTGCCATGCGGGCCGCGAAATCGCTTGCAAAGAATCGCTCAAGTTTATCGCGCTCAAGGGCTTTTGCGTCGCGCGCGGTGAGGTAGCCCAGTTGCTCCAGCCGCGCGATTTCGCCAGTTAGGTCAGCGGCTGCAGCAGCGTAGTCGCAATACTGCAAAAAGGCATGCATGGCACTGCCCCGGTGCGCGGCGGCGATGCCATGCGCGCGGGTGAACGCCGGCCGCTGCGAAAACGCGAACTGCTCGGCCTGCGCTTGCTCGGTCAATTCGCTCACGGCCTGCTTTGCCGCCAGCTGATTTAATGCGGCGTAAGGATACACATAATCCAGCCGCTGTTGCACCAGTTTGCGCAGCGATTCATCTGCAGCAGGGCGTTGCATGGCAGGTTCTTCTGCGGCTTGATGATGTTCTTGCGCCTGCGTGATGACCACACGCAATTGCTCCGCAGCAGGCAAGGTAATGGTGCTGTCTAGCCCGGCGATATCACGCAACTCGCCAGCACAAGGATGACGCAGCAATGCGGGCAGCAGCCAGTCGGCATAGCTCTTCGCGCCTTGCACCATGGCAGGCGTAAAGCTCGTGCTGTCAAATGTTGAGGTTGCGGCGGCGGCCAGCAACGCTTTTTCGGCACTCACATGGCTGCTGAGCATGACTAAGCGATCTTTTGCACGGGTCATGGCAACATACAGCAGGCGCAATTCTTCTGCAAGAGTGCTGCGCTGGATGGCAGTCTTCACGGCGTGATGCGGCAGCGTTTGCAGGCGGCTGCGATGCTCGGGCTCGGGGCGCTGCAAGCCCAAGCCTGCCTTGGCGTGCAGCAGCAGCGTTTCACGTGTATCAAGCAAATTAAAGCTCTTGCTGCACTGCGCCAAAATGCACACGGGGAACTCAAGACCCTTGGATTTGTGGATACTCATGATGCGCACCACGTCGGCGGTTTCGCTCATCACGTTGGCCGCTAAGAGGCTTTGCTCCTGCTCAATGCGATCGAGGTAACGTAAAAATCCACTGAGGCCCCCAGCGTTGCGCGCACTGTAATCACGGGCGTAATCGGCTAGGCGCAGCAAATTGGCGCGGCGGCGGGCAGGGGATTTCATCGCCGCAGCAAGGGCAAGCAGGCCGCTATCCTCCAGCAGCATGCGCACTAAATCGCCCACGGCACACACGGCGGCGAATTCGCGCCACTGGGCCAGCTGTGTGAAAAACGCCACGCACTGTGCATCGCCTGCATCTGCGGCCGCATGAATCACGTGGTAAATACCCGCAAGCTTGTGCTGTGTGCGCAAGCGCGCCAGATTATCCGGTGAGAAGCCTATCATGGGCGACAACAGCAACGCAGTCAGCGGAATGTCTTGCACGGGGTTGTCTACCACGCGTAACAGCGAAAGCAATAGCTGAATCTCACGTGATGCAAACAAGCTTTCGCTTTGCGCGGCGTAGGCCTGCACCCCCGCGTCTTGCAATGCCTGGGCGTAGACCATGCCGCTGGCTTTGTCGGCCCGCAAGAGGATGCAAATATCACGCGGCCGCAGGTTTGTGTGGGCGATTTCATTGGCAATCCACCGGGCGATGTGTTGCGCCTCGGCTTGTGCCATGTCATCGCTATATTCCAGCAGGTGCAGCTCGGCGTCGCAGACGGAAAGCTCGTTGCGGCCACACACCAGCTCTTCGTCGGCGGTGTATTCAATCTCCGCAGCTTGGCGGCGCATGAGTTGGCGAAACGTGAAGTTGACCGCATCGGTTACACCGGGTTTGCTGCGAAAATTGCACCCCAGCACCACACATGCGGGGTAAGCTTCGCCGTCGTAAGGCGCATAAGTATCACGCTTTTCGATGAACAACGTGGGGCTGGCCTGGCGAAACCCATAGATGCTTTGTTTAACATCACCAACCATGAACAGGTTGTCGCCATTGCGCGATACCGCGTGAAACAACTGCCCTTGTGCGGCGTTGATATCCTGATATTCGTCCACCAAAATTTCGCGGTATTGCTCGCCCAGCTGCATGGCAAGCGCAGACTTCGAGCCGTCTTCGTTGTGCAACAGCTGCAATGCCCAGTGCAAAATATCGCTGAACTCGGCGGCTTGGCGGGCATCTTTTGCAGCATCGCATCGGGCAATGTAGTCCGCCGTCAACTGCACAAATCGCACTGCAATGGGGGCTAAGGCCTGCATGTCTTCGGCGTGCTCGGCCATGCTGACGCAGCACAGTTTGGTGAGATTCTCCAGCTGCTTTTTCATGCGCTTGCGGCGTTCTTTGTCTTGGTCGCTGTGGCCTTTTGGCAGCCGTTGATAGGCAACGCTCTGCAATGCCATGCGCAGCTCATCCCAGCCCTGCAACGCAAGCAAGCCATCAACCAACATCATGTCGCTGTCCAGAAAGCACATGGCGCGGCAATCTTGCAGGATCTCATGAGCGTGACTCAGCAAAATTTTCAGCCATTGCGCGGTTTTATCTTCAAGCAAGCTTTGCAGCCACGCGGCGGGGTTCGGCGTGGCCAGTGCCATGTTTGCGGTTGCTTGCACGCGCCGCGCTAGCTTGGTGTCATCACCGGCGAATTCAAGCAGCAGCCCCAGCGCGGTGAAGGCCTCATCTGCCTGCGGCGAGTCGCCGCTCACTGTTCGCGCCTTGGCTTTCTCGGGGCAAGAGTTTTCGTTCCCGCGTGAAAATTCCGTATTATTAGCCTTATCATAAGCCGCCTCAAGGGTTTCCTCCATCGCCTGTGCGCGAATAGCACGCAGCTCGCTGTCGTCCAACAGTCGCAGTTGTGCGGGCAAGCCAGCCGCTGCGCCGTGTTCTTGCACAAGCTTCAGGCAAAAGCTATCGATGGTGCAGATATCGGCAAGGGGCAGCAATTGCTGTTGCTTGCGCAGGGCGTGATTGTTAGGCTCTTGCTTGAGCTGCGCAGCAATGGCTTCGTCGATTTTTGCGCGCATTTGCGCCGCCGCCGCACGCGTGAACGTCACGATGAGTAGTTCATCAGCACGGCAATTTTCTTGCGTGAAATAGCGCAACACGCGCTGCACCAGCACGGCGGTTTTGCCGCTGCCGGCCGCAGCACTCACCAGCAGGCTGCCCCCGCGAGAGGTGATGGCTTGGTTTTGTTCTGGGGTAGGCTTAAACGCCATCGGGGTGCACCTCCTTCAGCTGCGTTAAGCTTTCCTCAAACTTTACGCTGGGTATTTCTTTGATCGCGCCGTCGCTTTCGCGCCCGCACACGGCTTGGTAGTCACACCAATCACAGGCCTCTTGCGCGGGCAGCGCAGGAATCTCACCCTGCCGCAGGCTGTGCACAATATCATCCAGCACACGGTGGATTTCCCGCTGCACACGCGCCCAGTCTTCTTGCAGCATCACGGGCAGCTTATGCGGATTTTCATCGGGGGCGATCAAAAAACCGTCGGGTTTGCCCTGCGTGAATTTCTCCCGTGCGATTTCCTCCGCGCTGCGGTCACGCTTGGCGGCATTGAGCGGCGGATCTTTGGCGGGCTGAATCATCACGCCTGCAGGGGCAGCGCTTTTGTAGCCATTTTGCTGCAGCGCAAGCAGATATACCGGCAGTTGCAGGCCAAGCCCATGCGAAAGCTCACCCAGGTTGAATTTACGGCTGCCGGTTTTGTAGTCCACCACGCGCAACACACGCTGGCCGTTGAATTCCGCGCAGTCCACGCGGTCGGCGGTGCCGCCAAGCCGCAGGCTGCTGCCGTCGCTCAGCTGCACGCGATAGGGTTGCACAGCACTGTCCGGTGCTATCCTAAGTTCACAGGCAATTGGCCGAAATGCACTATCACGGAATTGTGCTACCACGCGCTCGAACACACTCGCTGCAATGCCGCGCAAACGATTAAATAAGTAAGTTACCCGCGCGGGCAATTCGGCAGGAAAATGCTCGGCAGCATAGTCATCTAGCTCGGCGTTGACCAATTCAGCACGCGCACTTGGTGTCATGTTTAATAATTCATCACAGCCGTAACAGGTAAATAGGCGCTCAAACAGCCAGTGCAAAATGTCGCCGCGCAGCAGGGGATTGTAGTCCACGCTGTTGCGTGCAGTTGCCTTTAGGCCATACTGGCAGTAATACGCAAAGGGGCAGCGGGCATAGCTTTCTACCCGCGATGGAGAGAGGTAGTTTACCCCGCCAAACAAAGCCGTGGCAGTTGCTGAGTCTGTCATGCGCAGACTATCAGGTTTTTCACGTGCAGTGCGTTGCAGGGCCGCCAAGCGCGGCGCATAGTGCGCGTGTGCACTGAAATAGTCATGCAGCGCGGCGTATAGCGCACTTTGTTTGGGCTGTTCCTCACACAACAGCGCAAAGGCTGCACTGTGCCCATGCAGTTTATCTTCGGGTGGCAGGAAAGCGGCATCTTGCACCTGCACGGCAGGAAAGTCTTCGCGCAATTGGCGCAGCACCGGGGAGGGTGCCAACTCATCGCCGCTGCTGGTGCGCAATGCCCAGCTGATGTGCAGCTGCTCTCGTGCAGCCGTTAATGTGCGATAGACCACCATGCGCTCCATGGCCAGCTGCTGTGGGGCGTTGTCCTGCATGCGCAGCCCCAGCGCGGTGAGTGCAGCGCGGTCACGGTCGCCCACTAGGCTGTTTTTGGCAGGCAGCTGCGGAAACACGCCCTCATTCATGCCCAGCACAAACACTGCCTTGGGTGAATTCAATCTCACACGTTCTGCCGAACCAAAGGTCACGGCATCCAAGCTTTGCGGCAGCTGCCCAAGCGTTTGCTGCTGCAGGATTAGCCCAAACAGTCCGCAGAAGCGCGCTGCACCAACCGGCTGCTCGCCTAGGCCATCGGCCAGTTGATCCAACAATTCCATCAGCAGCTCCCAAATGCGCGAGAGCTCTTGTGCTTGCGGCGGCGGCAGGGTGGCACGCAGTTTCTTTAATCCAACAGGAATATGCGCGTCTTGCAATAGTTTATCTACAGCTTGTGCACCCGCAAGCCCAGTGCAGTCACGCAGGCTTTCGCGAAAAGCTTGCAGCGGCGCAACGACTAGGTCACGCAGGCGATTCAGCTTGGCCAGCAGCAGATCGCTGTGCTGGTTTTCGCTTTGCCCAAGGCCTTTGGGGTGCGCCGTCCACTCAGTTAACCAGCGATTGCCCTGCACCCGCCACAACAGTGCATATTCTTCAAGCAGGGCGATGTCTTCGTCGTCCAATTGCGATAACCCAGTCTTCAGCCAGCGCATCACGGCATCGGCGGTGAAACCATGCTGCGCGATATCAAGCGCGGCGGCCACCATGCGCATCAGTGGTTGCGCGGCCACTGGCTGGCGGCGGTCCTCAAACAACGGCACGCCTGCGCGGCGCAACGCGGCGAACATGGGCTGCTCGTAGCTATCGCTGTTGCGGGCAACAATGGCGATGTCGCGGCAGCGCAAGCCCTCCCGCAGCAGCGATTTCACCTGTGCGGCAACCAGCGAGCACTCTGCTTCCACGTCTTCACAAACAGTCAGGCGAAGCATTTCTTCGTGCAGCGGCCGATATTCTATATCGCAGGTGATGGGCACCTTTACGCGCACATCTGCCTGTTGCGCCAAGCTACGCAATTCAGCATAAGTACGCTGTGTGTGCTCAAATGTGTCGTCAAGTTTATCAAAGCAAAGCGTGACATAAACGGCTTCGCTGTGCTCCATCACGCGCTGCAAAATGCGCAGCTCCTGCGGCGTGAAGCCCATGAAAGAATCAATGGCTATCACGCGGCCATGAAAAAACGCACGGCCTTCAGGTGTGTCTAAAGCCTCAAGTAGTCCTTGTAATGCGTCACAGTGCCCGCCGAACTGTGTGTGCAGCACAGCGTCATAGGCCTGCATAATTTCGCCCAGTTCGCGCAGTTTGGGTTGGTTGAGCGAAAGCGCAGCGGCATAAAATGCCTGCGGCGTGGTGCCTGCCATGCTCAACTCGTTGCGCAAACGCAGTAACCCGGGTAGCATACGCTCGTTTGCGCGGGCGAACATGTCCAGCTTGTCACGCACAGCTTCTATGGCCAGATGCATGGCGATGGTACACTGCGCATCAGTCAGATTCACGCGCCCGCCACGCCCGCCGCATGCGCGAAACAGGCTGTCCGCCAGCCGCGTAAAACTCAGCACCTCCACGGCCTGGGCATCACGCGAGCCAAGCAACGCCAGCAACGCACGCTCGTGATTGAACGAATCCTGCTCGGGCACCAGCAAAATAACATCGCGCCGCCCCGCCTGCACGAAATCACGCAGCAGGTTGTGTAAATATGTTGTTTTTCCTGTGCCTGCCTTGCCTAAGATAAGTTGTAGCATGAGGGCTCCTATTCTTGTTCTTTTTTTGCAAAAAAAGAACCAAAAAAACCTATGCCGCTTCGCGGTGGATTCTTATAAAAATGTGTAGATGTTGCCAAAGGCTCCACCGCTTGCGGGGGAGCTGGCACGCGTAGCGTGACTGAGGGGGCACCACGCGTATCAGCGAGAAGGCTCATGGAGCAATTACTATATCTTCATTATACAACAATCCCTGAAAATTTGCAAGAAAAATCACCCTCCGCTTACAGCAGAAGGTGAAAATATTCAATTACGCATTAGGCAAGGTTGGTGGTGCGGCGATAAGTGGCCGCGATGCGGAAGTCGCTGGTGAAGAATTCCACCAAGGGCACAACAATGGCCATGTCATAGCTAAAGTCCGCGCTGACGATTTCAAGGGTTTGGGCATCCACGCGCAGTTGCACGCGCGGGTTTTCATAACGCACTTGCACAGCTGCCGTGCCCAATGCGCCAATCACGGGTCCCAACACGGGTATTCCGTTGAAAATAACGTTGAGAATATCCGTCACTTGCGCGCCCAACACGCCAATGGTGCGGCCAACTGAGCCCTCGTTTGATGCACCGGTGATGCCATCCACTTGCGCGCGCGGCACCAGTGTAACGACCAAAGTGCGGCCGTTGTTGTGAGTTTCGGCGCGAGCACTCGCTAGGTCTGCGGGCGTGATAGCCGCGGGGTTGCCGGGCAGTCCAGTGCTATTGTCGCCGTCAACCAGCAGCGCCATGTCGATGATCTGGCGCAGGTTGGCGGGCACAATGGCGGGGTATTCGGTTACGTTCATCACGCGGCGCAGGTCAAGGTTTTGGTTGGCGTTGGCAATGTTGCGATAAATCGCAAGCACTTGCGCGGGGTCGGTCACTACATTGGTGGGGCGCGACCAGGGCATAATCATGTGCCCCCAGTTGCTGAATAGAGATACGATGGCCATCACAATGGCAATGATGGATTGAAGCATGGCGTTTTTCTCGCTTTCGTCATTTAAGATTTGTTAACCCTTTACTCCTCTTTGTCGCGTTGTGTGCGAGAATTCCTCAGCCTAATTTTGGTTTTAGTGAAATAATTTGTCACTGTGCCCCCCCCCCCCCAAGGAGGGGAATAAGGCTTGTTTCTTATTCTCTCATCAATCATCCACCGCGAAGCGGCATAGGTTTTTTTGGTTACTTTTTTTGCAAAAAAAGTAACACAATCCCCGCATCTACCAGTTAAAGTTCGTGTAGTAGTGCCGCACGGTGTAGGAAAGCGCGGCATCGGTGCGCAGCGGGCCGATTGCGACATCACGTGCCGTGGCAGAAACCACAAAGCCGCTGCGGGCTTCCATCACTCGGCCTTGCTCGTTGAGTATGACAGTGGCAAAGCCGCCGTGGTGACGCAAGCTGGTGTTGGCCGCGCTCACTTGCACAATTTCCACGCCGCCGAGGGTTTGGTCAATCACTTGTTGGGGCGTGAATGTGACTTGCACACGGTCGTTGTGCTCTTCACGCACATGCACGGTAATCACCCAGCCCTGGCCGCTTGCCACGGTTTCAATGGCTTCAATGTCGTCCATCGTCAGCTCTGAGGCATTGGTGTCGGCCGAGAAAAACTCCCCGGTGTTGTTTTGCCCGCGCGAGATGCGTGTGGTCACCCATTCAGCAGGGGGCAACTGTTGCTGCAAAATCGGGTTGAGTGCAGGCATCGCAAGGCCTGCCATGCCGCTGGCACTCACGCGGCCCATCACAATGCGGCTACGGCGCGAAAACGCCGGACGCTCCAGACGCACATCGTTGGCCGCTTGATTGAACACATGCAACTGAGCGGCTTCGCTCAGCTCGTGCAGATTATCCGGCAGAGCGGCGGTGTCGATGGGCGGCAGGGGTTCGGCGGGCAGGGTAGTGACTTGCATTTGCATTTGCTCTGTGGCGGGTTCGAGTAGGGTTGTGGTTTCATCCAGGGTGGTCGCCAGTTGTGTGGTGTAACCCGCTGCAGGGATATCATGTGCGGGCTGTGCGCGGCAACCTGTGAGAACAATGGCTGTTGCTAAAATTACAATGGGTAAAATAATTTTTTTCATCAATAAACCTCCAGTGCGTTTAGTGTATCACACCGGAGGTAGCTTATGCTGTTGTGCAACGCTTCAAAAACTTACCAACCAAAGTTGCTGTAGGTCCAGCGGCTGGTTTGCAAAGCCGTTACATTGGTGCCAACGCTGAGGATACCAACGCCAATGCGTGCGCTGTCAATTTGTGCGTTCACATCAAAGCCGTTGGCTGCTTCGATAATTTGCCCTTGCGGGTTCACAACCACCCAGGCAAAGCCGTTGTGGTAACGTACGTTTGCGTTGTTGGGGTCACCGGTCACCGGTGCATCGTCAACGATGGAAGCAATGATTTCCTCACGGGTTTGGATAGAAGCAATGCGTCCGTGATGGCTAACGAAGTGTTGCGGGTTGTTTTCTTCGCGCACACGCACTTCAATGCGCCAATTGTTGCCTTGGCGCGTGGAGGTGATGCGTGCGATGTCTTGTGCACGCAGGTTGGAGCCAAAGTTGGGCGAGTTGCTCATCCAATAATATTGGTTCTCTTGGCCGCGTGCGCGCACACGAGTTTCGGGGTCGCCGGGCATCAAGCGGTTTACAATACCGTTAATAATTCCCTGCACAGCGCTCACAGCACCGGTGAAGTTCAGGCTTTCAATGCGCAATGTTTGCACTTGGGTGTGGCCGGGGCGTTCACGGTGCACACGATTGACTACGCGGTTGAAGTATTCCAGTTGTTCTGCTTGGCTCAATTGGTTGAGGTTATCGGGCGGCAGATATGGATCAGCCGGTTCGGTTGTTGCTGCTTCCGTGGTCGTGGTCTCAACCGTTGTGGTGGTTTCGTCGACAGGCTCGGTTGTTTCTTCGTTGTCGTTGCCCTCTGCGGTGTACTCATCTGTAGTATAGTATATTGTGGTGGAATCATTGTCGTTGTCATTGTCATTGTTGTTGCGGTTGCAAGCGGTGAGCACAACCCCTAGGCTAACAATCATGGCGATGGCAGCAATGAGCGCAAGAACTTTCTTCATGTGGCTTTCTCCTCCTAATATTGTGGTGAACAAAATCTAAAGGTTAATTAGCGCCAAATAAAATTCGTGAAATACGAGCGGGTTTCTTGCGGAGCACTCACGTTGGTGCGGATGGGCCCAACGCGCACATCGCTGGCGTTTGCGTCAACGTTGAAGCCGCTGCTGGCAGCCGTCACTTGGCCTTGTGCATTCACGGTTAGCGTTGCAAATGCGTCATGATAGCGCAGGGTTGTGTTTTCAACGTCTGCTTGAATGAGGTCACTGATGTCGGTGATTTCACGCAGCACATCTGCGCGTGTTACAATGTTGTTGATGCGGCCGTTGGCACTGGCGGCACCGGGCACGGGGTTGATTTCCTCACGCACACGCACGGTGATCGTCCAGCTGCCGTTGGCACCGGCTACTGATGTGATGGATGTAATGTCGCCCGGGCGCAGCGAAGATGCTTGTGCAGCGTTGGAGAAGAATTCTTCACGGTTGTCTGTGCCGGGGGCATAGGTGCGATATTCCCAGTCGCCGGGCATTAGGTTGTTTTGGATAGGACGAATGATGGGGTTGGCGATGGACGCAAAGCCGCTGAGTCTGATTGCGCCAAGCAGCAGACGATTGCGACGTTGGAAGCCCGGACGCTCGGTGCGCACGCGATTGGCAACCAAGTTAAAGTATTCCAGCTGTGCAGCTTGGCTGAGTTGGTTGAGATTTGCCGGGGGCAAGAATGGGTCAACGACTTCTTCTTCAGTGGTCGTTTCTGGCTCGGTGGTGGTTTCTGCCACTGTGGTGGGTTCGTCATTGTCGTTGTCGTTTTCTTCCGCGTAGGTATCTTCGACGGTGTATTCGTACTCGGTGGTGTACTCGGGATAGCCGTTTTCGCCGTTGTTGTTGCCGCAAGCGGTGAGCACAACACCAAGACTAAAGAGCATGGCGATGGCGGCGATGAGCGCAAGGATTTTTTTCATGTGGTTTTCCTCCCCAAAATATCAATGATATGGCTATTGTATCACATTCTGATGACAAATGCAAGGTTTTTTTTTGCAACTTTTACACAAGATATGCATATAGGGGGGCTTGTATGAATTTTCGTAGCGATTTGGCCTTGGAATGCATGGCCATCAACCAAAAAGTTTCTGGTGTATATTACCACGAGGACGACCACGGCGAGTTTCGTGTTACCCGCTTGCACGTGCAAAACGAACAAGGCGCACACGCATTGGGCAAACCGGTGGGGCATTATGTTACCCTTGAATTGCCGCCGCTGGGCGAATATGCTGATGTATACGGCGCGGCAATGCACTGTGTGGCCGAAGAGCTGCATCGCCTGTTGCCCAAGCAGGGCACGGTGCTGGTGGCAGGGTTGGGCAACCATAGCATGACACCCGATGCCCTCGGTCCGCTGTGTTGTGAGCAAGTGTTGGCCACACGGCACATTGCCGCTGAACTGGCCAAAAGCGCGGGTTTGGGCAAGCTGCGCCCGGTGAGTACACTCACGCCCGGAGTGTTGGGGCGCACTGGCATGGAAAGCGGAGAGCTCATTGCGGCCGCCGTGCAAGCACTGCAGCCCGCTGCGGTGATTATCGTGGATGCCCTTGCCGCACGCAGCTTGAGTCGCCTGGGCTGCACCGTGCAGATGAGCGATGCAGGCATTGTGCCGGGTTCGGGCGTGGGCAATGCACGCCTGGAGCTCAGCGAAAGCGCGCTGGGCGTGCCCGTCATCGCCCTTGGTGTGCCCACAGTCGTGGATGCCGCCACCCTGGTGAACGAATTAAGCGACTGCGAAGCCAATGACCTGCAAAGCTGCAAAACCATGATGGTCACCCCGCGTGAAATTGACTTGCTGGTGCAGCGCGCCGCAAAACTGTGCGGCATGGCCATTAACCGTGCACTGCAACCACACCTAAGCGTGGAGGATTTTTTGGCGCTGGTGGAATAACCACCTGCGGCGGAGATGAAGAGGCCTACGTTAACCCACAACCACGCGTGTAGGGGCGGCTATTAGCCGCCCGAGATTCGATAGCGAATGGAAGAGGAACGGGCGGCTAATAGCCGCCCCTACACGCGGTCACCTGCACCTCAGCCCTCTCACTCATACCCAAAACTCGCCCGGCATATACTGCAATAACTATCTTGCGGGGAGGTTACTGTGAACCGAAACAAGCTCATTGCCATTTCTATTGTGCTGGTGGCTGCCATCAGCCTGCTGGTAAGCGATAGTTTGCTGCAAAGCGCAGCGATGGTCAGCGCAGGCATTGAACTGCCGCAAGGGGCTTTTGTGTTGCTGCAAGATTTTTCCGATCTGCCTGCTGATGCACGCTATGTGCCGCGTCCGCCAACACCGCCGCGCCGCCGTCCTGTTGTGCCGCCCGGCGAATTAGACCTGATGGCCACACCTGCGGATATCTTATTGATGATGGAAGAAGCAGAACATGAATTCGCTGATCAAGTGCCCGCCGGGAATATCGTGCCGCGGCATTTCACCAACCGCAATGCCACGGATGTGTTTGGTGACTTGGCTGTGTATAACCTCACCGCCACACAGCGCGAGCGTGATTTTTCACAAGATCTAGCGCAGCCGCTAACGTTGCAGCTAGACCCAGACTTGCCCAGCATACTTATCTATCACACCCACACCACCGAAGGTTTTGAGATCATTGATCGCCCGTGGTATGCCGCGAATTGGGATTCACGCACGACCAATTACAACCGCAACATCGTGCGTGTGGGCGAGGAAATTGTGGATATGCTGCGCCGTGCCGGGTTCAATGTGATACACGACACGAGAGTGTTTGATATTCCTTTCGCGGGTGCATATGACCGCTCACGGCTGGCAGTGCAATACTGGCTGTCGCGTTATCCGTCCATCCAGTTGACCATTGATGTGCACCGTGATGCCATCCATCGTGCCAACGGTGACCGCATTAAGCCCGTGGCAGAAATCATGGAACATCAGGTGGCACAGGTGATGCTGCTTGCCGGCACGCAAGAAGAAAATGTGGGTGAATTCCCAAACTGGGAAACAAACCTGGCGTTGGCGTCGCAATTGCATGTGTTTGCGCAGCAACGCTATCCCGGGTTAATGAAGCCGCTGTGGTTCACGGCGCGCCGCTTTAACATGGATTTAGCGCCCTACGCGCTGTTTTTCGAAATCGGCACCGATGCCAACACCCTGCAAGAATCTGTGCTCGCCGGCAGGGTGTTCGGCGAAGCACTCAGCGCGTTTTTGCTGGAGTATGCGAAGTGATGCGATGCGTTATGTTACTTTTTTTGCAAAAAAAGTAACCAAAAAAACCTAGGTGCTTCGCGGGGACGATTGATGAAACTAAAACCAAGTAGGGGGGCAATTTTGCCGCCCGGGTTATAAAAACATGGCACCGTTGAGCTTTCGGGCGACAAAACAACCTCCCTGTGGTCGTGACGGCTACGCCGTGCCCCTACATGCTGGTTTTAGTTTCATAAATTGTCCAGCGCGAAGCGGCAAAAGTTTTTTGCGTCACTTTTTTTCAAAAAAGTGACATAATCTTTGATAGGCGAATGGGCATACTACAGGCATGACTGAAACATTGAAGCTTTTGAAACGATTTGCCGCCACCTGCTTAATCTTGCTGTGCCTCACCGCTGCGCTGGGTGCAGCCACGGTGGTGCGCAACAACAGCCGCCTGCTGACCTTCGGTCAAGCCGGGCAGCAGGTTGCTTTTTCCATGGACATGCAGGTGATCACGTTTCAGGTGAGTGATGTTACACACGAGCTGCCACGCATTAGCCCTTGGCTGCGCTGGGCACGGCATGCGCCTGCACCGCTGGGCGCGTGGTTGATGGTGGCATATGCCGCGCGCAGTAGTTAAGGCGGTGTGATCTCACGCAAGACGATATCATCCCGTCGTTCATAAAGCAGACTATCGCCCTTTTGCGTGAATTCTTTGATGGCGTGATATTCCACGCTATGCTCGTCAATCACCGCTACGATGCCGCCATTGTCCGTCGTTACATATTGTGTTGTGCCGATTTTTTTCAGGTTTCGATAGCCATCGAGGCCTTTTTTCACACCCAGTGTTACATCGTGTGATTCTACTTCCCAGCTGCTGCCGTTTGTGTAAACCGCGACGCTCGGGCGCAGCTTTTTTGCAAATTTCCGGCCTGTTGAATCGCGTAAGCCATGGTGACCGATTTTTAGCAAATCAACGGTGCCGTTGATCGTTTTGCCGATTTCAAGCTCTCGGCTTTCGCCTGTCATGTCTGCGGCAAGCAATGCGTTGAAATCACCAACTTGCACCAGCTGGCATAGCGAATCCTCATTGGTGGAGCAGCCCGTGAGTGCTGTGCCATTGAGCAACGTAACGGTCATGCTGCCCAGCGTGAGCACCACATTGCCCAAGTTGTGTTGCACAACCTCAATGCCTTTGTTGTCACAGCCCGTGAGGAAATTTTGATAATGCCCTCGGTCGATTTCATCGGCTAAGTCCGGGTCGGGTTCATGCTTCAAAAAGGCTTTGCCGACTGTGATATGAGGATGCTCCAGTATATAAGGAAAACCGCCCATGTGGTCAACGTGGGAGTGTGTGCCAATGATAAAATCTAAATGCACGGCGGCGTGACCTGCCAGCCGTTGCAAATAATCCACGATATACGCACCGCGCCCAGGTTCACCTGCGTCAATCAAGGCGAAATGGCCAGCACTTTGCAGGATGATGGCATCCTCCCAGCCTATGTTGAGCATGTGGATGCTGCCCAGTTTTTTGTTCATGCTTTGCCCTTTCAATGATGTTAGCATGATAAATACCATGACGGTGTCAACTGGTTGAAATCATCATGCCAGTTCAATATATTTTCAAGATGGCGGCGACCTTCCTCGGGCGTGCCTTGGTTGTGCTGCGATGAATCACACAACGCCGCCAACGCACAGTAAGCATTATAATAAGCAAACATACGAAAAAATGCCTGCGGCGGCTTGCCATCAAAGTAACCATTAATCAGCCCACTGTTGTAGCGCGCGTTAACCTCACCGCCCCAATTCACAGGGTCGAATTCCCACCAAGGGTCGCCGTGGTCTTTGTTGTAGGCGTTGAAGTCAATCACGCCCACTTGGCCGCTTGGCTGCAAAATGAGATTGGTTTGGTTGAAGTCGCCATGCAAAAAACACTGCGGCCGATCACTCAACCACGCCTTATTTTCTTGCAAAAATCGCACGGCAATATCCCCGCCGCTTGATTTGATAGGATGACTGTGATAAAAATCCAGCCTGTCCTGCATCTTGCGCAAAAACCAACGCTCCCACGGTTCGACATCTTCAGGTGCGGGTAGCGTATGCAAGCAGCGCAACAACGCACCAGCTTTTTGCCCCAAATCGTATTGCTCAAGCGCGTTCATGTGTGTCATCGCCGTTTTCACGTCTTCGCCGGGTAGCCACGTGCACAGCTGATAAACACACTGACCCTCATCGCACAAGCCAAATTTAATGGGTTGCGCAGTGCAAACCCCATGTTGATACGCACGTGTGAGCAAGTTGAACTCCGCCTGCTTGCGGTCGTGCTCAGCAAGGGCAGACACACGCAACAGCAATTGCTGGCCATCTGCTGTGGTCAGGCGATATTTTTTGTCGTCCGACCAGCCTTTTTCGATAACTTGCGCGTCAGTGTAAGTGATGTGTTTTGGTATGTTCATGAAATCTCCGCTCGAAAACCACCCCGGCACTGCGGTGCCACCCCTCCACGGAGGGGAATTGGGGCTTGCTTCTTCTGCTTTCATAATTCGCTCCGCGAACCTTCCTCAGACCGACCCGAGGTCGGCCAGCTCCTTCCCGAGGAAGGAGCCAAGGCTTGTTTTTTCAACTTATCATAAAAAATCCCGCGCGCGCAGCGCGACTAAAGTTTTTTGGTTCTTTTTTTCAAAAAAGAACACTTCGTCCCCACCCCGCAGCCTGCACATGCTTCGCGGCAGTTTGGTGTGGTTTGCGCAGCGTGGGCCTGTTCACGTTCACGTAGCAGGAATTTTTTGCTCACGCCGTAGTCGAAGTTGTGCCAAGGCAGTGGCTCTTCAATTTCACGTGCTTGCAGATAATCATCCGGGTCAATGCCCAACTGGGCGAAGCAATCGCGCCACAGTTGCGGCTTAAATTGGTCATCCCAGCCGTCGAAACGTGCACCTGCTGCCCATGCAGCTTCCAGCACATCGGCTAGTTTCTCGTCACCGCGAGCGAACACACCCTCCAGCAGGCTGGTTTCGCAATCGTGTGTTTTCACGCTGATTTTCTTGCTCTTCACGCTGTTGCGCAACAGTTGTTGCTTGCGGCGAATCTCTTCACCATTGGCCTGTGTTTCCCATTGAAAAGGCGTGTGCGGCTTGGGCACAAAATTAGAAGCACTCACCGTGACAGTGACGCCTTTGCCAGCGGGCTTGTTCGGGTTGGCGTAGTAAGCCTCCACAATGGCTTGGGCAAGCGCGGCGATGCCCTGGATATCTTCATCGGTTTCGGTGGGCAGGCCAAGCATGAAATAGAGCTTAATCTGCGTCCACCCAGCGGAAAACGCGCGCGTGGCGGTGGTTAGCATCTGTTCTTGCGTGATGTTTTTGTTGATAACATCGCGCAGGCGCTGTGTGCCGGCCTCGGGCGCAAAGGTCAGCCCGCTGCGGCGCAGCTTGGCCAAACGCTCCATCAAATGCTCGGGGAATTCATCGGCACGCAAGCTGGGCGCCGCCACGTTGACTTTTTGCTCGGCCGTCCAGTCCAGCAGGTTGTCCAGCAACTGGGGAAGTTGCGTGTAATCACTGGTGCTGAGCGAACACAGCGACACTTCATCATAACCGGTGTTTTCGGTGACCATGCGGCATTGTTCGCTGATTAATTCAGGCGATTTCTCACGCACAGGGCGGGTGATGAACCCCGCCTGACAAAACCGGCAGCCGCGAATGCAGCCGCGAAACACTTCACCCACCGTGCGGTCGTGCACGGTTTCAATCAACGGCACGGGGAAGGTTTCGGGGAAATAGCAGCTGTTCATGTTCTGCACAATGCGTTTTTTCACCACGCCTTGTGATATACCGGGCACATAGCAGCCCTCAAGCTGTGCGGCTGCTTGCAAAAAGGCACTCTTTTTTCGTTTATGGACAGCAAGCAAATCAAGCAGCTCGCCCAGCACTTCTTCGCCCTCGCCAATCACAAACAGGTCGATAAACGGCGCTAGGGGGGCCGGATTGCAAGTGCATGGTCCACCCGCGATAACAACAGGCATGTCATCGTCGCGTTCACTTTCACGCAGCGGCAGCCCTGCTAAGTCTAGCATATTCAACACATTGCTATAACAAAGCTCGTATTGCAGCGTAAAGCCCAACAGGTCGAAATTGCGCAGCGGGTCACCGCTTTCGAGGGCGCATAGCGGCACGCCTGTGCGTCGCATTTCGGCCTCCATGTCTACCCATGGGGCAAAGGCGCGCTCGCACCAGCAGTCTTCACGCGCGTTAGCGAGACCATAAAGTATCTTCAGCCCTAGGTGCGACATGCCGATTTCGTATACATCCGGGAAGCAAAACGCCATGCGCAACGCAACCTCGGCAGAATTTTTCATCACGCTGCCGGGCTCACCGCCGGTGTAGCGGCCGGGTTTTTGCACGAGCGGTAGCAATTGTTCAATATGTCTCATACTTGCCTTTCTCTGTTCTTTTTTGAAAAAAGAACCAAAAAACTTTAGTCGCGCTATGCGCGGGAATTATGATTATCTTTTGTATAGGACACCGCGAAGCGGCTAGGTTTTTTTGGGTTACTTTTTTTGCAAAAAAAGGTACATCGGCGCCTGCTCCCACGGTGTTTTTTCGCTGCACGGCACAAGCGCATAGCGCCCTTGGGCATCGCTTGCAGCAAGGCCTAGCTCGCGCAGCACCTCGGCGGCCAGCCACAGGCGAGCAAAATCAATTTCGCTGGCTTGCGTTTGCAGCAACATGCGTTCTATGGCCACGGGCTTTTGCGCAGCCTTCAATAGGCGGAATATCGCAGCGCCATCTTCACGGGTGGGGCAGGCAACTTGCACAAGCTCTCTACGTAAAATTTGCTCAACTGTGCGCTGTGCTTGCAGCAGCGCATCGTTAGGCAGCAAGCTGAACTTCGCATTCTTCAAGATCAGCGACACATCACGTTGCCCGCGGAATTCGTTGGCTTCGAGGGTGACGGCGAGGTCAAGCACATCGCCAGCGGCGAATGCGAAATCTTCAATCGTGGTGCGAAAGGCCATGACAGTGATGCGTGTGCTCGTTTGTTCAAACGTGAGACGCAGATGCTTGCCCTCGCCCACGGGTGTGGCCGCGAGGAGAGTCATTTTAGACAGCGCGAACACCGGCTGCGGGTTGCCTTGACCGAATGGTTCCAGCAGGGCGAGCTCGTCGGCCAAGTCGGTAGTCAGATGTGCAGGCTTGAGCTTGCAATCCACGTGTTGGGCGGGGAATGGCATGTCCATCTGTGCAGCATAAGCGTTGATTTCTTCACGAAGTTTGTTCACCTCTGCCGAAGGCAAGGAAAAGCCTGCGGCAAGCTCGTGCCCGCCGAATTTTTGCATGAGATGTGCGCTGTTTTGCAGCGCATGAAACAGATGAAAACCGGGTATGCTGCGACCGCTGCCCTTGGCCTGTTCGCCGTTAAGCGTGATCATCAGCACCGGTTTGCCGCAGCGTTCCATCAGCCGGGCAGCCACAATGCCCACCACACCTTCGTGCCAGCCTTCACCTGCGAACACCAGCACGCGGTCGTGTTGTCGCGCGGGGTTTGCCTCCAGCCATGCGGCGGCCTGAGCGAAAATCTCTTGTTCCACCAGCTGGCGGTCGTGATTGTATACATCAAGCTTTTGTGCGAGTATTTCGGTCTGGGCTTCGTCGCGGCAAAGCAGCAGCTCGAGGGCTTCATTCGCCAGCCCCATGCGCCCGGCAGCGTTGATGCGCGGTGCCAGCATGAACGAAAACGCCGATGCACCAAACGGTTTGCGCTGCGCGTTGGCAACTCTAAGCAAAGCGGAAAAGGGCAAGCCCGGATTTTCATTCAGCATCTCAAGGCCGGCGCGGGCAAACGCGCGATTGTCGCCCAGCAGGGGAGCGACGTCGGCGATTGTGCCCAGCGCAACCAGTTCGGCGTAATGCGGCAGCAGTTCTTCGGGCTCGCTGCCTTCAAGGGCACACACGAGCAAAAACGCCACCGCCACGCCGGTGTAATCTTTAAACGGCAAGTCACAATCATGCCGGTGCGGGTTGACAACAGCGCAGCATGCGGGCAATTCGTCACCGCATTGGTGATGGTCGGTAACCACGGCTTCAATGCCAAGTGCTTTTGCGTGTGCGATTTCGCGAATCGCAGAAACGCCGTTATCCACCGTAACAATCAACTGTGTGCCTTGCGCGTGCAGTTGGTCAATCGCAGCCATGGTCAAACCATAGCCCTCTGTTTGGCGGTTAGGAATGTGCCAGGTGACGTGTTCACTGCGGCTTTGTAAATACATCGTGAGCAAAGCAGTGGCGGTGACGCCGTCGGCATCGTAATCGCCAAACACGGTGATGTGCTCGCCGCGTGCGATGGCCAGTTCAACGCGCTCAACGGCCAATTCCATGTCGGGCAAGTCGTAAGGGTTGACCAGAGGTTCATCTGCAAGCCCCAAAAGTCCGGGCAGTTCGTCCTCGCCTATGCCGCGGCCCAGCGCGAGCATGGCGGCAAGTGCTGGCAGCTCAAGTTCTTGGGCAAGCGTGGCTGCGGTGTGGCGATGCTCAGCGAGGTTTTTATTCAACAGCCATTGTTTGCGGGGCATGGCGTTCTCCTTTTTTATAATGCTTAATGCTTGAATGGAGACTCGTGTAGGGGCAGCAATCCGCCGCCCGGGATTTTCGTGGCATGTGCTAGAGGAACGGGCAGCAATCCGCCCCTACACGAGGGACAGTGCTTGCTTAAGGGCTTGACAAGCGGCTGCTCGTGTGTTATACTGAGTGAAAAAGCAGAGGAGGATTGTTATCGTGGTAGACTTCTTCGTGCAGCTTTGGGAATGGATTTGGCTGGGCATTCAGTATTTTGCCTATTTTGCGCTGCTGGGCGTGCTGTGGATGTAACCGCCTTTTCTCATGTAGGGGCGGATAGTATCCGCCCGTTCCTCTTCAGCTTGCCATAAAACTCCCGGGCGGCTAATAGCCGCCCCTACACGCGTTTGTCCAGCACGTCTACATATTCCGCATAAAACTGCTCAAATATGCCTTGCGCAATGTGCTCGCGCATGTGCTGCATGAGGGTATTATAGAAATGCAGGTTGTGCATCACCAGCAAGCGCTGGGCCAACATTTCGCCGCTTTTGAGCAAATGCCGCAGGTATGCACGACTGTAGCGCGTGCAAGTAGGACAGGTGCAGGTAAGATCAATGGGCTGTTGGTCTTGCGCGTGTTTTTTGTTGTTGAGATTAATCACACCCTGCCAGGTGAACAAATGACCATGGCGGGCGTTTCGGCTTGGCATCACGCAGTCAAACATGTCAATGCCCAGCCGTACCGCCTCCAGCAGGTTACCCGGTGTGCCCACCCCCATGAGATAACGCGGTTTATGCTGCGGCATGTGTGGCTCAACCGTGGCTACGATGCGATACATTTCTTCTTTGGGTTCACCCACCGCAAGTCCGCCAATGGCATAGCCCGGCAGGTCAAGCGCAGCGATTTCCTGCATGTGGGCAATGCGCAGGTCTTCGTATGTTCCGCCTTGGTTGATTCCCATGAGCACCTGCGGTGCGGCTCCGTCGCTTCGCTGTGCTTGGATGCGAGTCAGTTCGTTTATGCAGCGCAGCAGCCAGCGTGTGGTGCGTGCACACGAGGCTTGCACATAATCGTGTTTAGCAGGGTTGGCCACGCATTCGTCAAAGGCCATGATAATGTCGCTGCCCAGGTTGTGCTGAATGCGCATGCTTTCTTCGGGCCCCATGAAAATGCGCGCACCGTTGACATGGCTGGCAAAGGTCACGCCTTCTTCTTTGATGTTGCGCAGTTTGGCCAGGCTAAACACCTGAAAGCCGCCGCTATCTGTGAGAATGGGCCCTTGCCAACCGGTGAAGTTGTGCAGCCCGCCCATGTTGCGCACGAGTTCGTCGCCCGGGCGCACATGCAGGTGATAGGTGTTGCAGAGCATCACTTGTGTGTGCAGTTGTTCGGCCATGTCGTGTGCGCTCACCGCGCCTTTGATGGCACCTGCGGTGGCCACGTTCATGAAGCACGGCGTTTGAATCTCGCCATGCGGAGTATACAGCACGCCCGTTCGGGCGCGGTTTTCTGTTGCGGTTATGTTAAACATTACATCATTATAACATGCAAGCTCAAAATTGTCAAATGGGGCTTGCAATTTTTCTTGCAAAGGTGTATAATAGAGGTTGTGCTGCGCGCAGCGGCGGTTGCTTCCCGCCCTCGAAAGGGGGTGAGGGGTTGGAGGCTACAGAACTGTTGATTTACTTACTGGTTTTTCTGGTGGTTGCAACGCGTTTTTTGGAAACCAAAGACCATGCAAATAAGAAGTAACCGCCCCTGAGCCTGCAAGCTTGGGCGGTTATTTCTCGCTTATTTATCTCGGGCGAGGGATTGAGAACTTAGCTGTCTGCTAGCGCAGCACAACCCTCGCTTTCATTCTAACATATTATCTTGCGAGTGTCAAGTAGAAAATTAAGTAATAGCGGAGGACAACTATGCGCAGCGACGTAGATATCGCACAATCAGCGAAGATGCAGCCCATTAACCAAGTGGCGGCACAACTGGGGCTCGCCGAAGACGACCTCGAACTTTATGGTCGGCACAAGGCCAAGCTTAGCCATACACTGTTTGCCAAAACAGCCGCAAAGCCGGATGGCAAACTCGTGCTGGTCACAGCCATTAACCCAACACCCGCTGGCGAGGGCAAAACAACCGTGACGGTGGGGCTGGGGCAAGCCATGCAGCGCATTGGCAAAAAAGCGGTGATCGCTCTGCGTGAGCCAAGCTTGGGGCCGGTGTTCGGCATCAAAGGCGGGGCGGCCGGCGGCGGTTATGCGCAGGTGGTGCCCATGGAGGACATCAACCTGCATTTTACCGGCGACATGCATGCCATCACCTCGGCGAACAATTTGCTGTGTGCGGCGATTGACAATAGCTTGCAACAGGGCAATGCACTGGGCATTGACCCGCGGCAGATTCTCTTTAAGCGTTGTTTGGACATGAACGACCGCGCCCTGCGTAACATCACGATCGGCTTGGGTGGGCGCATCAACGGCGTACCGCGCGAAGACCATTTTCACATCACCGTGGCCAGTGAAGTCATGGCGATTCTATGCTTGGCCAGCGACAGAGCCGACCTGCGTGCGCGTTTGGAGCGCATGCTTGTAGCGTTTACTTACGACAACCAGCCGGTTTACGCCCGTGATTTAGGCGTGTGCGGCGCGATGACGCTATTGCTGAAAGACGCGCTGAATCCCAACTTAGTGCAAACGCTAGAAAACACGCCTGCGCTCATGCACGGCGGGCCATTTGCGAACATCGCACATGGCTGCAACAGCATTCGTGCAACGAAGCTTGCGCTGAAGCTGGGTGATTATGCCATCACCGAGGCCGGTTTTGGCAGCGACCTTGGCGCAGAGAAATTCCTGCACATCAAATGCCGCGCGGCGGGCATCACCCCAGCTTGTGTGGTGATTGTGGCCACCGTGCGTGCGCTCAAGCATAATGGACATGGTAGCCTGCAAGCGGGCTATCCCAATCTGCAAACGCACATCGAGAATATGCAGAAGTTCGGCTTGCCAGTGGTGGTTGCACTCAATCGCTTTGCAGATGACACGGACGAGGAAATTGCGTTTTTGCAAGCGAACTGCCCTGTGCCGCTTGCGTTGTGCGAGGTGTTCGCACACGGCGGTGCAGGCGGCGAAGAGCTCGCTGAGATGGTGGTTGCCGCCTGTGAACAACCCGCGAATTATACGCCGCTGTATGACTTAGAAGACAGCATCAAAGATAAGCTGCACAAAATTGCCACGACAATCTATCGCGCGGATGGCGTGCAGTTCACCCCTGCGGCAGAGAAATCGCTCAAGCGGCTCATTGAGCTGGGCTATGATAACCTGCCGGTGTGTGTGGCTAAAACGCCCGCATCGCTCAGCGATGACCCGACCAAGCTCGGCAGCCCGCGTGGCCACACCATCACCGTGCGTGACGTGACCGTCAGCGCAGGCGCAGGCTTTGTCGTGGTCTACACAGGCGATATCATGACCATGCCCGGCTTGCCCAAAACGCCCGCTGCCAATCGCATGGATATCGACGACGATGGCGTGATTACGGGGCTATTTTAGTGCCTGCGGGCACGAAATGCGCTCGCCGCGCAGGCATTACTTTTTTTGCAAAAAAAGTAATCAAAAAAACTCTAGATTTGATTAGGCAATATTAGACCAGCGCGAAGCGGTCTAAAGTTTTTTGGTTCTTTTTTTCAAAAAAGAACAGAAAAAGAAAGGCAGACAATGACATTTCAACATGGCGATGTTTCGCTATACTACGAGAAAACTGGGCAAGGGCCAGCGATTATCTTGTTGCATGGCAACAGCGAAAACAGCGGCATTTTTGATGTGCTGACCAAGCAGCTTGCGCCGCAGTATACGGTGTATGCCATCGACAGCCGCGACCATGGCAAAAGCAGCAAAGTGGACGTGCTTAACTATGCTGATATGATGGAAGATGTGGCCGCATTTGTGCAGGGGCTAGGTATCGAAAAACCTGTGTTGTTGGGCTTTAGCGATGGCGGCATCATTGGTCTGCTGCTGGCGATGAAATACCCCAACATGCTTAGTAAGCTGATTGCCATTGGGGTGAACACCTCACCGGCGATGATCAAATGGCAATGGCGGCTGGCGATGAAATCCGTGTATTTCTTTACACGCAGCCGCAAGTTTAAGCTCATGCTCACCCAGCCGAATATTACGACAGCGCAGCTCAATAGCATTGCCACGCCAACGCTTGTGCTGGCAGGCAGCAAAGATGTAGTTGACCAAGCGCACACTGAATACATTGCGCAGAATATACCGGGTAGCACACTGAAGATTCTGCCGGGCGAAAACCACGTGAGTTATGTGCTGCACAGCGAGAAATTATATGATGCGATTTTGCCTTTTTTATCCACTTGAGCCTAAAGTTTTTCGGTTTTGCAACCCCCACCTGCACAACTCATAAAAAACCCCCGCGAAGCGCGAGTCACACGTAGTGACTATAATAGGACACAGCGAAGCGACTTAAAAGTTTTTTGCGTGATTGCAACCCCCACCTGCACGCCTGCGACGTGCTTTCCTCCCCCAATGACCCACCCCACAAATGCAAGCATTCGCGGGGACCCCGGAGGGGAGGCCTTGGCAACACCTACACATTCTTATAAAAAATCCCCCGCGAAGCGGTCTAAAGTTTTTTGGTTCTTTTTTTCAAAAAAGAACAAGAAAGGATATTCATAATGAAAGAACAACTGCAAGCGCTGCAACAGCAAGCGCAAGAACGCATCGCCGCGTGTGAAAGCACGGCAGAACTTGAAGGCGTGCGCGTGAATTATCTGGGCAAAAAGGGTGAGCTGACAGCTATTCTCAAGCAAATGGGCAAGCTCAGCGCCGAAGAACGCCCCGTGATGGGCCAACTGGCCAACGAAGTGCGCGCTGAGCTGGAAAGCACACTGGAGCAGCGCGGCGCGGCACTGAAACAAGCTGAATTGCAAGCACGGCTGGCTGGCGAGAAAATCGACATTACTATGCCGGGCACACAGCGAACCGTAGGGCACAAGCATCCGCTGAGCATCGTGATTGACGAAGCCAAAGCGGTGTTTTTGGGCATGGGATTCAGCGTTGCCACAGGGCCTGAAGTGGAGTGGGATTACTACAACTTTGAGGCACTCAACCTGCCGCCCGGGCATCCCTCGCGTGACACACACGACACGTTTTACATCACCGAACGTATGCTGCTGCGCACGCAAACATCGCCTGTGCAAGTGCGTTATATGGAAGAAAACACGCCGCCGATTCGTATCATTGCGCCCGGGCGAGTGTATCGCCAAGACAGCCTGGATGCCACGCACTCGCCGGTGTTTCACCAGCTGGAAGGCTTGGTGGTTGACGAAGGCGTGACGATGGCGCACCTCAAACACACCTTGGATTTGATGGCCAAGGGTCTGTTTGGCGAGAACACGCAAACGCGTTTTCGTCCGCACCATTTTCCGTTCACTGAGCCCAGCTGCGAGGTGGACGTGAGTTGCTTCCGTTGCGGCGGCAGCGGCTGTGGGTTGTGCAAAGGCGAAGGCTGGATTGAACTACTGGGTGCCGGCATGGTGCATCCCGAGGTGTTGCGGCGCGGTGGCATTGACCCCGAAAAATACAGCGGCTTTGCCTTTGGTGCCGGTCTCGACCGCATCACCATGGCACGCTTTCAGATCGACGACATTCGCCTGCTGTTTGAAAACGACCTGCGCTTTTTGAGCCAGTTTTAGGTGAGATTTTTCTGTTCTTTTTTGAAAAAAAGAACCAAAAAACTTTAGTCGCGCTTCGCGCGGGGAGATTTTATGAAACTATCAAAAAAATGGCTGGGCGATTACATTCAACTAGATTGCTCAGATAAACAATTCGCGGATGCGATGACCTTGAGCGGCTCGAAAGTCGAAGCTTTTGAGCAAGAGGGCAACCAGCTGCAAAATATTGTGGTTGGTTTGGTGACAGCAATTGAACGCCACGCTGACAGCGACCGCCTGTGGGTGGTTCAAATTGACGTAGGCAGCGAGCAAGTACAAATCGTCACGGCTGCGCAAAATGTGACGGTTGGGTGCTACGTGCCCGTGGCAAAAGATAATTCTGTGATTGCGGGCGGCGTGCAAATCAAAAAAACCAAGATGCGCGGCGTGGCCAGCCAAGGCATGCTGTGCGGCATCGACGAGCTTGGGTTGAGCCAACACGATTTTCCCTATGCTGCGGATGACGGCATTTTTCTGCTGGGCGATGACTGCACGCGCGAACCCGGGCTGGCCATTCAAGCTGCGCTGGGTTTAGACGACATCGTCACCGAGTTTGAAATTACACCGAATAGACCCGATTGCTTAAGCGTGGTTGGTCTTGCGCGTGAGGCGGCGGCTACGTTTGCTGTGCCCTTTGCTGCGCCACAGCCTGTGTTACCCAGTGGCACGGGTGACGTGAACGAGCATCTTAAGGTGCAAATTGATGAGCCGAGTTTGTGCTATCGCTATGCTGGTGCGGTGGTGCAAAATGTGCGTGTGGCACCCAGTCCGCGTTGGCTGCGCGAGCGTTTGCGTGCCAGCGGCGTGCGCCCCATCAACAACATTGTGGATATCACCAACTATGTGATGCTGGAATTTGGGCAACCCATGCATGCTTTTGATATGCGCTATCTGCAAGGCGGACAGGTGATTGTGCGCTGTGCAGGGGCAGGGGAGAAGATTACTACCCTTGACGGCGTGGAACGCGAACTTAGCGCAAACATGCTGGTGATTGCCGACGCGCAAAAACCCGTGGCAGTCGCGGGCGTGATGGGCGGCGAGTTCAGCGGCGTGATGGATGACACCAAAACGGTGGTGTTTGAGTCGGCGTGCTTTAACGGCATGCAGGTGCGTGCGACGGCAAAAACATTGGGGCTGCGCACGGAATCCAGTGCTCGCTTTGAAAAAGAGCTTGACCCCAGCGGCTGTGTGCAGGTGATTGCACGCGCACTTGAGCTGGTGAAGGAACTAGACGCAGGCGACATCGTGGGCGGCGTCGTGGATGTATTCCCCACGCCAAAGTCAGCACGCAGCATCAAGTTTGATCCTGCGTGGATTAGCGAATTTTTGGGCATTGATTGCCCTGTGGCAACACAAACGGCTATGCTGCAAAACCTTGGCTGTGTGGTGAAAGGCAATGAAGTGACTGTGCCCACTTGGCGCAATGACCTCGTGGCGCGCGAAGATTTGGCAGAGGAAGTGGCACGGTTGTTTGGCTATGATAACATTCCGCCTGTGCCGATGCGCGGCCTGGCCAACGCTCGCCTTACCCCGCGTCAACAACTGCAAAGCTTCGTGGGTGACGTACTGCGCGCGCAGGGCTTCAGCGAAATCACAACCTGGTCATTCATCAGTCCCAAAGGTTATGATAAACTTGACCTGCCCGCGGATTCGTTCCTGCGCAACAGCATAGTAATTAGCAACCCGTTGGGCGAAGACACCAGCGTGATGCGCACCATTCCGCTGCCGAGCATGCTAGATGTGCTGTCGCGCAATTATAATAATAGAAATGCCAGTGCAGCGTTATATGAACTGGCGACGATATACTTGCCACCCTCCTCGAGGGGGGATGCCCTGCAAGGGCAGGGGGGAGCGCACGAACCAGAAGAACTGCCTGAAGAGCGCATGGTAGTCACCCTCGGCATGTATGGCGCAGGTGTGGATTTCTTCACGCTCAAGGGCGCGATTGAGCAATTGCTTGCGCGTTGCGGCGTGGCTGGCTATGACATTTTGGCCATTGCAGAGCCTTATGCGCTGCATCCCGGCCGTGCAGCTGCATTGGCCATTGACGGCGAAGAGTTCTGCTGGTTTGGCGAGGTTAGCCCGCAGGTGCAGGAGAACTACGAACTGGGCATGCGTGCTTACACCTGCACGATGAACTTCAATGTGTTGTTTGCCCATGCAAACCGCAAAGTCATCTACAAGCCGCTGCCGCGCTACCCGGCCATCACGCGTGATTTGGCCTTAGTGTGCGACATCGACCTGCCGGTGCTTAGCTTGCAGCGCGAGATTGAACAAGCCGCCGGCAAACTGCTGGAAGAAGTTGCGCTGTTTGATGTTTACACCGGCGAGCAAGTGCAGGCCGGCAAAAAAAGCGTGGCCTTCAGCCTGCGGCTGCGCAGTGCGGAAGGTACACTGACCGACGAACAGGCCGACGCGGCAGTAAAGCGCTGCGTAAAGGCACTTGATAAGATGGGTGTGAGCTTGCGGGCATGATTTTTCAACAAATTCAGCAGCATTATCCTGGGCTGTCCAAAAGCCACCGCAAAGTGGCTGATTTCATCATGCAACATGTAGACAAAGCTGCGTTTATGACCGCGGCGGCCATTGGTGCAACGGTAGGGGTCAGTGAGTCCACAGTGGTACGCTTTGCGGCGGTTACAGGCTATGGCGGCTATCCGCAGCTGCAAAAATATCTGCAAGACATGATTCGCAGCAGCCTCACCAGCGTGCAGCGGTTGCAGGCTGCCGATGTGAAGCTGGGCAGCCGCGAAGACAAGATACTCGACCGCACCATGGCCGCCGATGCCGAGCTCATTCGCCGCACGCTTGAGCAAACCGACCGCGAGGCCTTTGCGGCGGTGGTGCAGGCCATTGCGCAAGCGCGCTGCATTTACATCCAAGGCACGCGCTCGTCGGCCACGCTTGCGAGCTTTTTGGCACTTTATCTGAATATTTTGCACCCAGGTGTGGTGCATGTGGACGCCCTAACCTATGAGCAAATGATGCGCATCGGCGAGCAAGACATGTGCATTGCCATCAGTTTTCCGCGTTATTCTGGGCACACGCTCAGTGCCCTGCGCTTTGCGCGCGACCGTGGCGCCACCACCGTAGCCATCACCGATGCGTCGCATTCACCCATCGCACAGGTGAGCCAGCATGTGTTGCTGGCCGCGTGCGACGCAGCCTCGTTCGTCGATTCCCTCGTTGCACCGCTGAGCTTGATCAACGCGCTGCTGGCCGCTAGCGCACGCAGCCAAGGCGATGACGTGGTGCAAACGCTGCACGAGCTGGAGGATATTTGGGCGGAGTATGATGTTTACGCGGCATAGCACTGCATAATTGTTCTTTTTTTGAAAAAAAAGAACCAAAAAAACTTTAGCCGCTTCGCGGTGGATTTTTATGTACTGTGTAGGTGTTGCCAAGGCCTCCCCCTTGGGGGGAGGAAAGCGCGTCGTAGACGTGCAGGTGGGGGGCTTAAAAAGTAACACAAAAAACTTTAGCCGCTTCGCGGTGGGTGATGAATAAAATAGCAAACCTCCAGCCTGTGAGAAAAATCGACTGGGGGTTTTATTCATTTGCAAGTGTTGCCGCGAAACGATTGCTCCCCACAGGTGGTTTGCAAAAATATTTTCGAAAAATAGGTTGACAGAATGCTAAAAACGTGATATAATGTCACAAAGACAGCAACAAAGAGGAGATAGGCCGCCCCCTCACCTATAGCCGAATAACCCTTCAAAGGAGTGCAGCATGACTAACTCCGCAAAACTGAACACATTGCTAGAATTGGCGCACAACCATGCAAACAACCAGCACAAGGCCTACGTGATCGGCGTGCTGGCAGATCATACGGAAGATGAACATGTTGACCAGGTGTTTTTAGATTGGCTAGTTGAATTATTAGCATGAAGTAAAAGAGAGCGACCGTTAGAGGGGAACGGTCGCCCCTGCGGGGAGCAAGTCGCTTCGCTGTGGTTTGTCAAAATAATAATAAAGAGGCACGGGTTAACGCCCTGCCTCTTTATCGTGTTTTTTAATAGACCATAGCGAAGCGACGGAGCGCACCGCAGGTGCTTAATACATGCCGCCCATGCCGCCAGCACCAGCCATGGCAGCTGCACTTGCTGCTGCGTCGGCTGCGGGATCGGGTTTGTCGGCCACTAGAGATTCCGTGGTGAGCACCATGGCAGCAACCGAAGCTGCGTTCGTCAGTGCGCTGCGGGTAACTTTGGTTGGGTCGAGAATGCCCGCTTGCAGGATGTCGCCGTAGCTATCCGTGGCGAAATCATAGCCGTAATTCAGGCCGCCTTTTGCCATGATAGCGTTGACCACCACGCTGCCTTCCACGCCTGCGTTTTGCGCAATTTGGCGCAGGGGAGCTTCCAGACCTTTCAGCACGATGTTCACGCCGGTTTTGTGGTCGGTGTCTGTGATACCATTCAACAGTGCTTGCACGGCAGGCACGCAGTTCAGCAGCGCCACGCCGCCGCCTGCCACGTAGCCTTCTTCAACGGCTGCTTTGGTGGCTGCAAGGGCGTCTTCGATGCGCAGTTTTTTCTCTTTCATCTCGGTTTCGGTGGCAGCACCAACCTTGACCACTGCCACGCCGCCGGCGAGTTTCGCCAAGCGTTCTTGCAGTTTTTCGCGATCAAAATCGCTGGTGCTCACCTCAATGGCTGCGCGAATTTGGCTCACACGGGCATCGATATCGACTTTATTACCGGCACCGCCCACAATGGTGGTGGTTTCTTTGGTCACACGCACAGTTTTGGCGCGGCCGAGGTCTGCCAAGGTGGCATCTTTCAGCTCCAAGCCAAGGTCGCTGGTAACCACTTGCCCGCCGGTGAGGGTAGCGATGTCTTGCAGCATTTCTTTGCGGCGATCGCCAAAGCCGGGGGCCTTCACGCCAACGCACACGAAAATGCCGCGCAGGCGGTTAACCAAGATGGATTGCAGGGCTTCGCCTTCGATGTCTTCAGCGATGACGACAAGTTTTTTCTGCATTTGCAGCACTTGTTCCACTAGCGGCAGAATGTCCGCAAAGCTGCCGATTTTTTTGTCGGTGATGAGAATGAAGGCCTCTTCGTTGTCGATAACGGCTTCCATTTTTTCAGCATCGGTGACCATATAAGGGCTGATGTAGCCACGGTCAAACTGCATGCCTTCCACCACGTCGCAGGTGGTGTCAGCAGTTTTGCTTTCCTCCACGGTAATCACGCCATCTTTGGTCACTTTCTCCATGGCTTCGCCCACGATTTGGCCAATGGTCGCATCGCCCGACGACACGGTGGCAATGCGTGCGATGTCTGCTGGGGAATTCACAATGTTGCTGTGGGCTTTCAGGGCATCCACGGCGGCTTCAACCGCTTTTTGAATGCCATATTTCACGGCCATGGGGTTTGCGCCTGCGGCCACGTTTTTCATGCCTTCACGCACAAGGGCTTGTGCCAGCAGGGTGGCAGTTGTGGTGCCATCACCTGCGATGTCGTTGGTTTTGGTGGCCACTTCTTTCACCAGCTGTGCGCCCATGTTCTCAAAGGCATCTTCCAGTTCAATGTCTTTGGCGATGGTCACGCCGTCGTTGGTGATCAGCGGTGCGCCATATTTTTTGTCCAACACCACGTTGCGACCCTTGGGTCCCAGCGTGATGATAACGGTGCTCGCCAGTTTATCAATGCCCGCTTGCAGGGCGCGGCGTGCCTCTTCGCCGTAAATAATTTGTTTAGCCATGTGTGTAATCTCCTTTCGTATATGCTACTTTTTTGAAAAAAAGTAGCGCAAAAAACTTTAGTCGCTTCGCGGGGGATTTTTATAGGAATGTGTAGGTGTTGCCAAGGCCTCCCCCTCCGGGGGAGGAAAGCGCGTCGCAGACGTGCAGGTGGGGGTTGCATGAAAAAACCAAAAAACTTTAGTCGCTTCGCGGTGGATTTTTATGCGAGTAGTAACTAATTCAGCATTTAGCATTAAGAATTAAGCATTATTCTACAGTTGCCAAAATATCGCCCACACTAAGTACGGTATATTCTTCTTTGTCCAAGGTCACGTTTGTGCCGGCGTATTGCTTAAAGATTACACGGTCGCCAACCTTCACGGTCATGGGGTTGTCGTCAGTGCCGGGGCCCACGGCCACAACCTCGGCCATTTGTGATTTTTCCTGCGCATTGCCCGCCAAAATAATGCCGCTGCGGGTGGTTTCTTCGGCGGCCACGGCTTGCAACACCACGCGGTCGCTCAAGGGTTTAATGTTCATTGCTGTTCCTCCTATATTGTAAAATTAAGCAGAAAATTAGCACTCGTTTTGCATGAGTGCTAATTCTATTATAGCATGCTTTTTTGGCAAAATCAAGGGGTTTGAGAAAAATTAAGAAAAATTTCACAAACAGAGGGATAGGCGGGTTGTTTTCTACTCATCATCGTGGGGATTGCCGCGAAGCGACTGCTCCGCCGCTAGGCGGGCGCGAAAGACCATCACAAACGCAACTTCCTGCACGAAATCGTAATGCTCCTCGATGAAGTAGCGAATGCCGTGCTGATTATTTTCCACTTCACGCGGCTGAGCAAGCAGCCATTCGGTCACAGCTTGTTCCTCTCCGGCTTCCAGGTGCCAGTGGGGGAACATATACAAATGCTCGCGGCGATATAGATGCACAGCAAGGAAAGTCGTGGCTGTTACGCTGCCGTCGGGCAGGTTGCGCAGCACGTCGTTAACGGCGGCGATGCGGTGCTCATTGATTTGCATGGTGCGCTCAAGATGCTGGAAACGCGGCAGCAACAAGGGCAGGGTAGTGATCATGCTGGCGATGACTGCAAACGTGAGCACACGCTGGCGGGTAACGCGTTTCATGCCGCGCAACGCAAGCAAACCCAGCACCATGGCCATGGCAAATGTGGCGTAATGATATTGAAAACCAATGCGGAATTGATAGCCGTAATTAGACAGGAAGTTGATGACCAGCAGCGGGATGAGCAGTACCCAATCGGCGCCTTTTTTGCGCAAGATGGGCGCGAAGCCCAAGGGCAGCAGCAGCCACAGCATAAACGGGAATTTCTCAGCCGTGAAGACCTGTGAAATCACATAGCCCATGTTGCTGAGGATGACCATCATCACATCCACAAAGCCGGGATAATTGCTACCGGGCAGGAAGTAATTATCCAGGCGGCTGACCATCATCGTGCCGCCCAGCGATTCGATAATCGCACGCGCGATGAGGAACCAAGCCACGCTCGCGCCAATGATGCCAATGGCAGAAATCACGCGCTTACGTTCTTTTTCGGTTGCCCACTTGTGCCCCAGCAGCAGCCACAGCCCCAGCACACCTGCGTAAATAGCGGCGTCTTCCTTCACCATCAGCACTAGCAAGGTGAACAGCAGCATGGGCAGCGCCTTTTGCTTGAGCATGAAGTATATCGCCCACAGCACCAACACGGTGAGAAACTTATTTTCATGGAAATCGAACAAAAGCCCACTAGAAAACGCGGGGTTAAAAATAAACAGCAGGCAGGATAATATAATCAGCCGTGGCGATTTGCCAAACAGGTGCTGCGCAATGCCGCGGATGGCAAACACGCCTGCGCCCACCGCCGCCGCTTGAATCACCAGCAGCGTTTCGATGCGTGGCACCAGCATATAAAACGGCAGCACAAGGTAGTATATGGGCGACACATGCACCGCAAAGTGGCTCAGCAGCTGGTTGCGTTCCACGGTGGTGAGCATGCGACCGGTGGTGCGTGCGAACTCAAACATCTGCGCAAAAATGCCAAGATCGAAGGTGGTGGCATTGAACACACGCAGCCGCAGGATGCTATAATAAGCCATGATGGCCGTGAAGACGACGAACAAGAGCACCGCCACCAGATGGGTTGTCCACATGGGCATGTTGTGTGGGCGCAAAAATGGATTGCGCTCGGGGTTGAGTGTCCACAGCAGCGTGATGAACACTGGTAGACACAATCCCAGCGCAAGAAAGATGTTGCTGGGCGCGTTGCTCGCCGCCAGCACGCTAAAAAACGCCACCACTGCGCCCACAACCATCGCCATGCCGCGCTGATGTTGTTGCACCACACCCAGAAAAAGCATGGCCGCAGCAACAGCCAATACCACAGCAGCAAAAAACAGCCAACTCAGCTCTTGCACCATGTGCAGGTTTAGAAAATCATGTGGACTGTGCAACATCACCGCACAGGTTGCGCCAAACAATGCCGCTGCCGCAATGGCAATCCACCCGCCGTTTTTCAAGGCAGGTGTGATAGTTTTAATGAGATTTTGCATGATACCCCTTTTGCTACTTTTTTGAAAAAAAGTAGCGCAAAAAACTTTAGCCGCTTCGCGGTGAGGTTTTTATAGTTGGTTATCTTGAGAACAGGTTCTCGTGTAGGGGCGGCTAGTAGCCGCCCGAAAATTTTTAACAAGCGAAAGAGTCACGGGCGGCAGGTTGCCGCCCCTACATACGGCGATGATATCAATCAAACACGTTTTAGAGATGCAACACCCGGTCTTTAATCTCTTTGGTTTTGCCCACATTCCAGAAGTTCTCGCCAAGGTAGCCGCAGGTGCGGCGGGTAACGTTCATTTGCTGGCGATCTTTGTTGCCGCAGCTGGGGCATTGCCAAGCGAAGTCGTCGTCAACGGTGATTTCGCCATCAAAGCCGCAGGCATGACAGTAGTCGCTTTTGGTGTTGAACTCGGCATACTGGATGTTATCATAAATGAAGCGCACAATGTCTTCAAGAGCTTCGAGATTATGCCGCATATTGGGAATTTCCACGTAACTAATCGCACCCGAGCTGCTGATGGTCTGGAACTGTGACTCGAAGTTGAACTTCGCGAAAGCATCAATCGGCTCGCGCACATCCACGTGGTAGGAGTTGGTGTAGTAGCCTTTGTCGGTGATATCAGCGATGTTGCCGAATTTTTCGGCATCAATGCGGGCAAAGCGATAGCACAGGCTTTCGGCGGGGGTGCCGTAAAGCCCAAAGCCAATGGAGGTTTGCTGCTTCCATTTGTCGGCGGCAGCGCGCAGGCGGTTCATCACTTGCAGGGCGAAATCAAGGCCCGCAGGGTCGGTGTGACTGACACTGCGCATGAGTTTTGTTACTTCATACAGTCCGATGTAGCCCAAACTGATGGTGCTGTAGCCGTTGAGCAAATAGTCGTCGATCAGCTCGCCTTTTTCTAGCCTTGCGATCGCGCCATATTGCCAGTGCACGGGTGACACATCGCTTTTTGTGCCTTTGAGCGCTTTGTGGCGTTCCATCAGAGCCTCAAAGCAAAGCTCGAGTCGTTCATCAAGCAGCTGCCAAAAGGCGTTGTCGTCGCCTTGGCAAAGCAGACCGATTTGCGGCAGGTTCAGGCTCACCACGCCTTGGTTGAAGCGACCCTCGAATTTATAGTTGCCGTGCTCGTCTTTCCAGGGGTTGAGGAAGCTGCGGCAACCCATGCAGCTGTAGACATTGCCTTCGTAGTTCTCGCGCATTTTTTTCGCGGATATGTAGTCGGGATACAGGCGTTTTGCGCTGCATTGCACCGCTAATTTCGTCAGATAATCATACTTGCCGCCTTGCAAGCTGTTGTGGTCCTCCAGCACATAAATGAGCTTGGGGAAGGCTGGGGTGACATACACGCCCTTCTCATTTTTGATGCCTTGGATGCGCTGCTTAAGAATTTCTTCGACGATCAGCGCGTTTTCTTCCACATACTCATCGTCTTCTTTCAGGTGCATGAACAGCGTGACGAAGGGGCTTTGCCCGTTGGTCGTCATCAGCGTGTTGATTTGATATTGAATGGTTTGCACACCGCTTTTCAGCTCGTTATTCAGCAGGGTGTTCACCAGCGTGGCTTGCGCTTGCGGCGAAATGCTGTGCCCGCAATCTTCTTGCACTTGGCGGTTGATTTTCTCGCGGCTGCGGCGCAAAAACTTGCCCAAGTGGGTCACGTCCACGCTTTGCCCGCCATATTGATTGCTGGCCACGCTTGCGATGATTTGCGTCATCACCGTGCAAGCCACTTGAAAACTGCGCGGGCTTTCGATGAGCTTGCCGTTCATCACGGTGCCGTTGTCGAGCATATCGCCAATGTTGATGAGGCAGCAATTGAAGATGGGCTGCAGGAAATAATCGGTGTCGTGAAAATGAATGGCACCTTCGTCGTGCGCTTGGGAGATGTGGTCGGGCAGCAGCAGGCGACGGGTGATATCACGGCTCACCTCGCCTGCGATTAAATCGCGCTGCGTGGCCGCCGTGGCAGCATTTTTGTTGGAGTTCTCGTCCATCACGTCGCGGTTTTGCTGGCGAATGAGCGACAGAATAGACTCGTCCGTCGTGTTTGCTTGACGAACGAGAGCACGGGTATAGCGATAGATGATGTAGGCTTTCGCCAGGGCAAATTTGCCCAGCTCCATCAGCGCTTGCTCCACAATATCCTGGATATCTTCCACCAGAATACGCTCGCGCGTGCGCCGCTCAATGCCGCGCACAATGTCTTCAATTTGCTCGTCGGTGGCCTGATGCTCGGGTTCCACGGCGGTGTTTGCCTTCTGCATGGCCAACATAATTTTGCTTCGATTAAATGGCACAGATGTGCCGTCCCGCTTGATGACTTTCACGCTCCCACAACCTCCACAGTATCTTAGTGCTTATGTATTATAGCAAATGTGTGCCTTGCTGTCAATAGGCAAAAGACACAAAATATAGTTTATTTTTTTCGCATATGCGACAGGTTGGCACTAGATATGGTGCAGTTCCCCATTAAAGGTATAAACACGCTGCACACGGGCACTCACGCGGCAACAAGCTTCGTAGTTTATCGTGCCGCACCAGTCCGCCAGTTGCTCCATACTGATGCTATCGCCCACCAGCACAACTTCGTCGCCCGCCGCCACACCGGGAATATCCGTGACATCCACCATGCATTGATCCATGCACACACGACCCAAAATGGGCGCAGGCTGCCCGTTGATGATCACATGCCCAGTGTTGCTCAGCGCGCGAGGATAGCCATCTGCATAGCCCACGGGCAAGGTGGCCACGCGGGTTTCACGCACAGTCACAAACGTGTGGCCATAGCTGATGCCGGTGCCCGCTGGCACGGTTTTCACGTGAGACACGCGAACTTTCCATGTCATGGCAGGCAGCAGGGGCAAAGCAGATTGATCCACTTCATCACTGGGATAAAGCCCATACAGCGCAATGCCCATACGAATCATGTCATAGTGGCGATCAAAGTCAATGAGTGCAGCGGAGTTGCACGCATGAGTGAATGCGTAATGCGTAATGCGTAATGCGTAATTAACGAATGCATCAAATCGGGTGAATTGTGCGAGGGCACTGGTTTTGTCGGCATCGTCGGCACAAGCGAAATGCGTAAAGATTCCCTCGATGTGCAAGTTGGGCAGCGCGGCGATTTGTGCAATTTCACCAAGCGATTTCTCGTTGTCTGCAAAACCCAAGCGGCTCATGCCGGTGTCAACTGCGAGGTGTATCGTTGCGGTTTTTTCTTGTGCTGCAGCAACGCGTGAGAGCTGCTGTGCTTGCTCAAGGGTGTAAATCGTCAGTGCGATATCATGTTCAATCGCTTCGGCGTATTGCTCAGGTGCGGTATAGCCTAGCAGCAGCAGGGGCGTGGTAATGTCCGCATGCCGCAGTTCGAGTGCCTCATCCACGCAGGCAAGGCCAAAATAATCACATTTGCCCTGCAAAAACCGTGCAAGCTCCACCGCGCCGTGGCCATAAGCGTTGGCCTTCAGCGACAGCAAAAGTTTTGTATCGGGCTGCATTTTTGCGCGCATCGCAGCTATGTTATGTGCGATATTATCGAGCGAAATTTTAACCCAAGTGCGATGTTTGTGCATAGAATCTCCTGTATTTTTATGGGTTTCTGATAGAACACAGCGAAGCGACTTGCTCCCCGCAGGGGGCCGCCACAGCGCAAATAAAATTCTCATGAATGTCGGGGAAATAAATCTCTGCCGCATCGCCCAAGCCGCTCTTAAGTCGCGCTTCGTAGGCTGTCCATAGCTGCAAAAAAGGCACATTATCTTCGTCCGGAAAAAGTTTGCGGCGAATGGCAGCTTCGTTCTTCACGGTGCGATTAGCGGGTTCAACGTCGCAGCCAACAGGGGAGTCGCTAACCGCCAGCAACACCATGCCGCCCGAATGGCTAATACTAAAATGCGGCCCATCGGGTAAATAAGGCTTGCCGTTGGGCGCAACGTGAATGTCTTGCTCGCAACAGCCCAACACACGGCACGCGAAAGCACGCGCATCTCGCGGCTGCGCCATGGTGTAGTATAAATGCACATAATTGTCCATTGTCAACTGTCAACTGTCAATTGATGATAGCCCTTTTTGCCCTTTTTAATCATCACCGGCAGGCTGGCTTTTTCGATAGTATAGGCAAAATCGGTCACTTTAGTATCATCCACCAGCACGCCGCCTTGTTCAATCAGCCGCCGTGCTTCACTTTTGCTTTTCGCCAAGCCCGTCAGCGTCAGCGCATCAATGATGTTGATGTCGGCATCAATCTGTGTGGTGGGCGTGCTGCCGCCTGCACCTGTGCCGCCGAACAGCGATTTCGCCGCCGCCTGCGCTTTGTCGGCTTCCTCATGCCCATGGATGAGTGCCGTCATTTCCCAAGCAAGACGCTCTTTTGCGGCGTTCACCGCGCTGCCCTCAAGCTTGGCGTAATCTGCAATTTCCTCAAGCGGCACGAAAGTCAGCATCTTCATACAGGTCACCACGTCAGCGTCAGCGGTGTTTCTAAAATATTGATAAAACTCATAGGGACTGGTGCGCGCAGGATCAAGCCAAACAGCGCCTTTTTCGGTTTTGCCCATCTTCTTGCCTTCGCTGGTCAGCAGCAAATTCCACGTCATGGCATAGGTCTCGGCTTGGTCAACGCGGCGATTCAGCTCCACGCCGGCGATCACGTTGCTCCATTGGTCGTCGCCGCCCATTTGCAGCACCACACCGTGTGTGCGCCGCAGATGCAGGAAATCATATGCCTGCATAATCATATAGTTCAGCTCAAAGAAGCTCAGGCCGGTCTCCAGTCTTGCTTTGTAGCATTCGGCAGCCAGCATGCGATTGACGGAAAAATGCACGCCAATTTCGCGCAAAAATTCAATGTAGTTGAGCCCGCACAGCCAATCTCCGTTGTTGACCACCATGCCTTTTTCGGGTGCGAAGTCTAAAATACGCCCCACTTGCTCACGAAAACAAGCGATGTTGTGCGCAAGTTCTTGCGGTGTGAGCATTTTGCGCATGTCGGTTTTGCCGCTGGGGTCGCCCACCAGTGCGGTGCCGCCGCCAAACAGCGCAACAGGATAATGTCCCGCGCGTTGCAGGTGCGCCATGAACATCACGGCCACCAAGTGCCCCACATGCAGGCTATCCGCCGTGGGATCAAAGCCAACATAAAATTTCACGCTGCTGCCATTGAGCAGTTCTTGCATTTTTTCGGGTGCGGTGCATTGGGCAAGCAGATTGCGTGCTTGCAGTTGTTCGAATAAGTTCATCGTGTTCTCCTCAAATAAAAAAATGCTTGACACACAAGCGAAATCGTGTTATACTAAACAAACGAGGGATGGTGTCGCACAACAGTCGGCAACTGCTCTAACCCTCGCTCTAATGGAATAACGAGAAGCAACCGCCCAAGCTTAGCTGGCTCAGGGGCGGTTACTTCTTATTGCTATGGTCTTTTGATTCAAGAAAACGTGTTGCAACCACTAGAAATACCAGTAAGTAAATCAACAACTCCCAATCTTCCAACCGCTCACCTCCTTTCGGAGACGAGGAAACAACCGCCGCATGCGCGACACCGACTATATTATACTATGTTTCGCGAACAATTGCAAGCGTTTTTCGAAAATTATTTCGCCATAAATTCGCTTTAATCATACAACGCCCGATCTGCTGGTAGGTCTTCACCGGCCCAGATTTTCTTCGCTGTCCATGCCTGATCTTCGCCTGCCCAAAAGCGGTGAGTTTCGGGCAAGCCCAATGGCAAAAACACCGCGGTGCACAAATAAAGACTGCCAGTGGTGATATAATTTTCACACAGGTTAAGCTGTGTGCCAACCATGCCGAGCTTAAGCCAGCCATCGGCATCGAACATCGCGTCATCGTTCGCCATAAACCGCCGCAGCACAGCACTGAGTGCACAGCGCACTTGCTCGGACGATAGTTCCGGCGGCAATTGCTCTTGCCACGCTAGCTGGGCAAGAGCCTGAAACGCACCAAAGCGATAGCACAACGAGCGGCCAATGGGCGGGTATGTACCTTCGGGTGAAATCATGCGCTCAAGCACGACGGCGTAACGCTGCACCCGCGCCAGAATAGGCCCAGAAAAGCCTTGCCAGTGTGGGCTTTGCTGCTCAGCCGTGCGTACAATATCCAGCAGCATGGGGTGAATGACGAAGGAGTTGTAATAATCCCAGTGAAACGCAGGCCCGTCGGCATATGCGCCGTCACCGACGTACCATTGCTCGTGTTGCCGCAGGGCGTAATCCACACGCATCATATCCCAGTCTGCTTCGCCCATCACAAACAGTGCAGTTTCAATCATCGCCGAAAATAGCAGCCAATTGTTGAAGTAGGGTGCTCGTCCCACGCGGGTTGCTTTGAGTGCAGCAATGAGATTTTCTTTTTCCCGCTGCGACAGCGCGAAGAATAATTCTTTTGGTGCGCGCACAATCGCGTGTGCCAAAAACGCTGCATCCACAATAGATTGCTGCGCGGTGAAGCACATGAAATCTGGCGAGCTTGGGTCTGCGCCTGCTGCAATGGCGCTGCGTGCCAATGTGCAATATTGCTGACGCAGTTGCTCTTCGGCTTGATTTTCGCTGGCGTGCTCCAGCCAAGGCGCCATGCCTGCTAAAGTGCGCCCCAGTGCTTCAAGATAAGCGGTTTCGCTGGGTTGCTGCAAGGGCATGGTTTGCCGCAGCTGCCGATTGTGCAGCGCATGCAGCACCGGGTTGGCGATGGTTAGCATGGCATTTAGCCAGTCAGCGCGGCTGTTCATATGTACTCCTATTATTTGCGGAAATCCACCGCATGGAATTGATTGCGCCTTGCCACCAAGGCATCATTTATAAGCTAAAACCGTAAACCCACTTGGCAGTTTGCTCAAATAGATATTATTGCGCACTTCTTCTGCAACATCTTCCGTCGCGCAAAGGGTATTGGATTCATGCGTGTTGTGAATGATAAATCCTGCACCGCAAATGGCGTTTAATATGTCGGATATTCGATATCTGTTGCATACACACGCTAAATCTACCGACCAACCACCAAAACGCTCTGAAATTCCAGTGCCGTCAAACGTTTCTTCTCTTTCCGCTTTTGGATGATTGTAGTCTTTCGATACAATCAGTCCATTCTCATCCGCTTCAATGCACGCTAAGACTGGGTGATCCATGTTCAGCAGCAGTTTCCCGCCCGGTTTCAATACCCTGTGCCAGTTTCGGCAGGCTTCATTCAAGTCTTGAATCCAAACCGGGTACGTAGCAAACACAATGTCAAATTGGTTATCGCCGACTGACGTAAGCGTTTGCATATCTTCCACGATAAATTCAATGTTAACATTCATTTTTGCAGCGTTCGCGCTTGCTATTTCGATTGCTTTGGGCGTTATATCACAAGCAGTGACAATCGCACCCGAATTGTGCCATGACAACGCCTGTATCGCATCGCAAGCGCAGCAAGTATCAAGCAGTTTTAAACCCTTCACATTGCCAATCATGTCAAGCATATGCTCCTCGCCTTGCCAGTCCACGCCGCCGTTTGAGAAAAACGCAAAATAGTCAGGCCTTGCCATCAGGTGAAATTTAAAATATTCATCTTGGTATGCATCCCATGCTTCTTTGTTCAGTTGATTTGTGTTTTCCATGTTTGCTCCTGACAGGTCTTACCCGCGCATATTGGAATGGTTTTCACACTCTTTGAGACACAGCAAAACACACTTTTTTACGCCGCAACCTCATCCTTCACCCATTGCGCAAACCATGCAGCCATCTTCGCTTCATAGCCTGCTCTGTCTAAGTAGTATGACATCACATGGTGCGCACCCGGCACCAAGAAAAGCTCTTTCTCACACCCAGCCGCTTCGTGGCATTGTTCAGTCATATAGCACGGCACAAAAGGATCATCCACACCGCACACAAACAACGTAGGCCGCGCAAATTTTGCTGCCTTGCCCAGTGGGTCAGCATCGCGTTTGAGCGACTTGCCTGTGTAAAGCTTATACCACAGCCCGCATGACCACATCACCGGTTTAGCGATTTTCGGCATACCCATTTTTTGTTGCGCAGCCAGCCACATCATGTCAAAGCCGTTGCTAAACCCGCAATCCGCCACCACACATTTGATATAGGCCGCAGGCTTGTTCGCGTTGAGGTTCATCACTGTGGCCGCTCCCATGCTCATGCCATGCACCACCACTTGGGCGTCGTCACCCAAGCGTTGGGCAAACTCGTCCGCCCAGTCTGCAATATCCATCCACTCCAGACCGGAAAAGCCGATATACTTGCCTTCGCTGCGGCCATGGCAGCGTTGGTCAGGTGCAACGAAGTGAAAGCCCTGCTCGTGATACCAGCGAAAGAACGCCGCGAATTCACGCTGGCCATCTGCGGTGTAGCCATGCGAAAACACCACCAACTTGCGGCTTTCGCCCACAGCAGGCAGATAATGCCCGCGCAGCGTCAGTCCATCGCGCGAGAAAATTTCAACCTCTTGCGGGTTTTGCGCCGCAAACCATGCGCGCCCCACGTCGCCCACCTCGGAATATAGCTCTGCTTGCCGCTGTGCTTCGGGGTTATCTTTTTTGTTCAGCGACGGCTTGCTGGGCTTCGGTCTCGTCAGCGACATCTGAAACGCCACGCGCCCCGCCGCCAACCACACAATAAGTAAGAACGCAACCACGCTAAGTAATACAATCAACCATGCCATGGGGAATCTCCTTTCTTGTTCTTTTTTTGCAAAAAAGAACCAAAAAAACCTATGCCGCTTCGCGGGGGATTTTTGTGAATATGTTTAGGTGTTGCCAAGGGCTCCACCACCTGCGGTGGGGCTGGCACGCCGCAAGGCGTGACTTTTGGACGCCTTAGCGTTCACAAAGTAGAGGGGGCGCAAAAAAGAACAAAAACAAATCTATGTCGCTCCGCGAACCTTCCTCAGTCACCCGAGGTGACAGCTCCTTCCCAAGGAAGGAGCCTAGAGGCTTAAGCGGATAACAACAGCGAAACTTGAAGAAGCATGCCTTGGCTCCTTCCTTGGGAAGGAGCTGTCACCTCGGGTGACTGAGGAAGGTTCGCGGAGCGACGTGATTTGCACAGCATACTTTCGTCGCATCAGCCCGAAACCCTCGTGTCGCAATCATTCACTGGCCTTGAAGTTGTAAACCGGCAGCAATCGTTCCACGATATCTGCGGTGGGGGTGATGTGTGCCACGATTTCCGCCATGGGTTTGTAGGCCATGGGGGCTTCGTCGAGAGTTCTGCGGTCTACGCAGGTGGTGAAGACACCCTGCATTTCGGCAGCGTATTCATCCATGCTCAGTGCTTGTTTGGCGGCGGTGCGACTCATCAGGCGACCGGCACCGTGCGGCGCAGATTGATTCCAATCGTCGTTGCCTTTGCCAACGCAAATGAGGCTGCCGTCGCGCATGTTGATGGGCACCAGCAAGCGTTGACCTGCTTTTGCACTCACCGCGCCCTTGCGCAAAATCATCTCATCCGTATCTATATAATTATGTATCGTGGTGAATCGCTCAAGCTCTGTCAGCTGCATATGTTCGAGAATCACTTGTGTCATCGCCATGCGGTTGAGCGTGGCAAAGCGTTGAATGATCTTCATGTCGTGCATGTAATCGTCAAACAACGCACCTTCGCAATAAGCAAGATCTTTGGGGATGTCATGCGATGGGTTGTCGCGTTTGAACTGCTGTTTTACGTTTTCGATTTCGCTGTCGCGGCCATCGGCTTTTAGCTGCGCAATGGCATCTGCAAGCAGTTGCTTGTGTTTGCTGTTCAGCGCAGCCCATGCAAGGTCTTGATAATACTTCGCCACTTGGTTGCCAATGTGCCTGCTGCCGCTGTGCACCACAAGATAAAGCTCGCCGTCCTCGTTGCGTCCAACTTCAATAAAATGATTGCCGCCGCCGAGCGTGCCAATGCTAAGGCTTGCGCGTTCAAGATTCACGTGCTTGGTGCAGCGCAGTGCCTTCAAGTCAATGTCGCGATTAAGCGGGTGTGTTTTGCGGCGCACATCTTGTCCGCTGGGAATGTTGCGGCGAATGACTTGGTCCAGCGCAACAAAGTCGATGTCGCGCTCGGCAAGTTTCACGGTTTCCATGCCGCAGCCAATGTCAACACCCACCATGCCTGGCACCACTTTGTTGGTGATGGTCATGGTGGTGCCAATGGTGCAGCCCATGCCCGCATGCACGTCAGGCATAATGCGGATTTTGCTGTGGGCGAACTCCGGCCGATTGCACACGGCCAGAATTTGTTGTTCGGCTTTGGCCTCAAGCGTGCTGGTGAAAACCTTTGCACTGTTGTGCGCACCTGTTACAGTAATCATACCTCCCATTATAACGCATTCACAACAAAATTGCAACTGCTTTTTCTCGCAAAATTTTAACATTTAAAATAAAGTCAAAAATTCACAGAAAAACACTTGACACGCTCGTCAGCATGTGATATACTATATGTAGTGGAAGACAACCAAGCTTGTCTGCTTTAAATTGCTTTCTTCATTTGCTTCATACAAACCCTTCAACCCTAACGCCACTTGCTTCATTGCAGGTGGCGTTAGGGTTTTATGTCGCTTCGCTGTGCCACCTGCGGTGGGGCTCCGCCGCTTCGCTGTGCTTTATTCCAGTTTAACTGAAAAAACTAATCGCTAGGGCTTGCGTTATCATCATAGGCATGCTATAATAAAATCATACCAAACAGGGGAGGGCAAGCCATGCACATCTTGGCCTATGACATCGGCACAACCGGCGTAAAAACCTGCGTGTTTCGCGTGGGCAAAACCATTGAGCTGCTCAGTGGAGCCAGCGGCGGCTATCAGTTGTATGTGTTACCCGGCGGCGGTGCCGAGCAAGAACCCGACGAATGGTGGGCCGCCATGGCCGAAACCACGCGCAAAGCACTGACCGAAGCAAACCTGCAACCGCAAGATATCGCGGGTATTTCGTTTTGCTCGCAGATGCAAGGCCTTGTGTTGGTGGATGCCCAAGGCGTGCCGCTGCGCCGCGCGTTTAGCTACATGGACCAACGCGCCACCGAACAACACAAACGCGGCATGGCGCATGGCCTGCAGGTGGCTGGCGGCAATGTAATCAAGCTGCTGCGATCGCTCAAAGCCACGGGAGCCGCCGCGCTTAGCGTAAAGGATCCGGTATGGAAATACAAATGGGTGCAGCAGCATGAGCCAGAAATCTTTGCCCAAACGCACAAGTGGCTTGACGTGAAAGAAGCCCTCATCGCCCGCATGACGGGGCGCTGCGTGATGACCCCCGACAGTGCCTTTGCCACGCTGCTGTATGATATTCACAAGCAGCAATGGAGCAAAAGCGTGTGCAACATGCTAGGCGTAGATATCAATCACTTGCCCGAAATTGTGCCCTGCACCGCTGAAGTTGGCAAGCTGCGCCAACAACAGGCCGAGGAGCTCGGCTTAGTTGCGGGAATTCCCGTGTTTGGCGGCGGCGGCGATGCTGCGCTGGTGGGCGTGGGCGCAGGCGCAGTGGAGCTTGGCGACACCCACATTTACTGCGGCACATCTGGCTGGGTGAGCACCGTGGTTGGCAAAAGCATGGTAGATGCCAGCGCGAACATTGCGGCAATCTTGGGTGCACAGCCTGGCTTGTATAATTATTTTGCCGAACAGGAAACCGCCGGCAAATGCCTAGAATGGGTGAAAAATCACATGGCCTTGGACGAAATTAACGTGTACCTCAACAAGACCTTTAAGCACGAAAGCCCTGATCACGAAGCGCAATATGCGTCACTGTATGATTATCTCATGGCGGTGATTTCGCGGGCACCCATTGGCGCAGGCGGCGTGATGTTTACCCCGTGGTTGCATGGCAATCGCTGCCCCTTTGAAGACCCCGCCGCACGCGGCATGTTCGTTGGGCTTAGCCTAGAAACCGGCAAAACCGAAATGATTCGCGCCGTGGTAGAGGGGGTAGTCTATCACCTGCGCTGGATGCTGGAAACCCAGCAGAAGAAAATCACCACATCGCAAACCATCCGCTTTGTGGGCGGCGGCGCGCTCAGCGATGTGATGTGCCAAATCGTGGCCGATTGCACCGGCCGTGTTGTGGAAACCGTGGCCAGCCCGCAAAACGTGGGCAGCATGGGTGCCGCTGCCGTGGCCGCTGTAGGCTGTGGGGTAATCAACAGCCTCGCACAGGCTAAACAAATCATCCCCGCCGTGAAGACTTATCATCCCAACCCGCAGCACACCGCACAATATGATAAATATTTCGCTGTCTACAAACAACTGCACAGGGCGAACAAAAAGGTGTTTGCGCAGTTGAATGCGTAAGCGTGCGGAGCGAAGTGTTCTTTTTTTGAAAAAAAGAACCAAAAAAACTTTAGCCGCTTCGCGGTGAACTATTCCTGTGAGTTCTAAGGCGCAAGCCTCAGCTCCTTCCAGGGGAAGGAGCTCCCCGAGTCGCGAGGGGTGAGGAAGGTTCGCGGAGCGATTTATGAAAGCCGAAAAAACAAGCTTAATTCCCCACCGCAGGTGGTTTTCGCGCAGCAATTAAGGAGATTCCCATGAACCGCTGGATAACTATCCTCATATTTTGCTTAACCATCCCCGCTACCATTGCTGCTGGGGTGGTGTTTTGGGGACATCGGCAGTTTTATTTCATCGCCATGCTGGTGGTTTTGCAGGCCATGCTGCCATTCATTCTGCGCTTTGAGGGCCGCAAACCCAAAGCACGTGAACTGGTCATTCTCGCTGTGTTGATCGCCCTTGCAGTAGCCGGACGCGGCGCGTTTGTGATGCTGCCGCAGTTCAAGCCCGTGGCGGCCATCGTCATCATTGCAGGGGTAGCATTTGGCAGCGAATCAGGTTTTCTGGTGGGCGCGCTGAGCATGTTCATCAGCAACATTTTTTTGGGTCATGGCCCTTGGACTCCTTGGCAGATGTTCGCCATGGGCATGGTTGGCCTGCTGGCAGGTTTGTTTTTCAAGCGCAGCAAGCAGCTATCAAACTGGCGCACGGTGATTGCATTGTGCATCTTTGGCGGGCTGGCCACGTTTATCATCTTCGGTGGCATTATGGATTTTCATGCGCTGATTATGCTGATGCCGCAGCCCACATGGGCAAGTGCGTTGCTTGTGTTTGGTCGTGGTGTGCTGTTTAATGCCATGCATGCGCTTTCCACGGTGATTTTTCTGGCACTAATTGCAAAGCCGCTGCTGTGCAAGCTCGAACGCGTGAAGATGAAGTACGGTATGTAGAATAAAAAGACGGGCGGATTTTGCATCCGCCCCTACAAGTTATTTCCGCGCAAAGCGGCTAGGTTTTTGTGCTCCGCACCCCTCCCTCACCGCTGCGGCGGAGCTCCCTCTACCAGAGGGAGCCAGGGGCTTGTTTCTTATTTTTTCCTAAATAATCACCGCGAAGCGACTAAAGTTTTTTGGTTCTTTTTTTCAAAAAAGAACACTTCGCATCTACGCAGCAGCGGCTCTTAGCTTCAATCTTAGCTTATCGCTAATCATGGCGATAAATTCGCTGTTGGTGGGCTTGCCGCGCTGGTTTTGGATGGTGTAGCCAAAATAACCGGCCAGCACTTCCACGTCGCCGCGATCCCAAGCCACTTCAATGGCGTGACGGATTGCGCGCTCGACGCGGCTGGGCGTGGTGTTGAAACTGCGCGCCACGGTGGGATAAAGAATCTTGGTCACCGAGCTGATCATTTCTGTGTTTTCGATGGAAAGAATGATCGCCTCACGCAGATATTGATAGCCTTTGATGTGTGCGGGCACCCCAAGTTGGTGCATGATTTCAGAAATCATGACCTCTAGATCACTTTTGTTGCGCATCACGCTTGGCACAACCATGCGCGGTTGTTTAATGCCCATGTTGCGCCAGCTGCTCAGCTGATTCACACGCTCCGCGAGCACTTGCGCATCAAAGGGCTTGAGGAAATAATAGTCTGCACCTGCGTTAAGCGCTTCTTGTTCAAAGCGGGGATTGTCCACCGCACTTAGCAGAAACACCAAGGGCTTGTGCGGCATAGATTTCATTTCTTTCAGCACGCCCAAGGCATCCAAGTTCGTCAAAAACGTGTCCATAATCAGCACATCAGGGCGCTGGCTTTGCAATTGGCGCAGCACTTCACGGCCATCCTTGGGCAACGTTTGGGTTTGGAAACCGCAACTGCGCAAGGTTTGCGCGCAGGTTGTTTCGGTTCCATCGTCGGTGAGCAAAACGCGTCGGGTATCGGTCATCATAGGGGTTTGTCCTCCTGCCAAAATTGTGGTTGCTTTATCGCTTTAGTTTACTATACCACAATTGGCAATGATTGTCAATA
>Ga0123355_10000222_pt1 | contig 71822 bp, 62 predicted proteins | sample TergutEmb28metaG_3_FD_89872 | JGI IMG/M metagenome (GOLD analysis project Ga0123355, IMG submission 89872) | Embiratermes neotenicus P1 segment gut microbial communities from Petit-Saut dam, French Guiana - Emb289 P1 | ecosystem: Host-associated > Arthropoda: Insects > Digestive system > Gut ...
CGCACCCCATGCTTCCCAGTGCGCTCTGGCGAAATTGGAGAGCACCAGTGGGATTGCTAGACCCGGCTGTCTGGATCCACGAATCTCGAGAGCTTTTACCGCCGCGGGAAGGTCAATTTACGCTATCGCCTGCCTTCAACAACTCGTGAAACGCGAGAGAATGGGTGCATGCTCGTGGAACTGACAAAAGACGAATTGGGCATCATTAACAACGCGCTGAACGAAGTCTGCAACGGCATTGATCTTGAAGGCGAGTTTGAGACGCGCATGGGCTGCACAGTCGAGGAGGCCAGGGCAGTTCTAGCGAAGGTTTACGCTCTTGCCTCGGGCGACTGAGAGAAATAGTCTGCTTACGACAACTTATTCTAGACGTCATGCGTTTTGAGCGTCTTCCATTCTCGCCGCAACTGATTCAAGCGCGATGGACACTGGACAAGCTACCGAGCGAAGACGCTCCGAAGCTGGCGCAAGACGCCCTTGAACTTGGCTTCGATGGCAAGAACATCCGGCGCATTGCTGGTCTCATCAGTCCCAATCACGCTGATTTGCTGCCACTGATGCCGGCATTCTTCGGAGAAATGGGGATCGCTGTACCGATGGAAAGAGAGGAGGCGGCATGGTCAATCGCCCGGCACATTGCCAAAGCCATCTCTGAAGGACAAATCAAGCCTTATGAAGGGGCTAAATTCATTTGGCGCGATGTCGTAAATGAAGTCTGGCCAAACTCACAGCACCCGCTTTTGTCTTTCGTCGGCAGTGCGTCCGACTATGAGGACTGCGACTCCTACAGTCAGCATCCTGAAGAAAGGCGTCGCGAGATTGAGCAGGAGATCATCGAAGATGCGCGAACGTTGCTGAAGACACAAGAATGATATCGAACGACCCGCAAACGTGGCAGGTTTTTCTCCAATGATAGCGCCAGTTTTCTCAACTGGCGAAATCTCCATTTCACAAGTGTGATGGTTGAATGGGCGAACAGAAAACGCAAGCTTGCGCTATCGCCCTGCTTACGTCAGTTGACGTTGTAGTCAGGAAACGGATGAAAGAACTCTCGACTTTATACCGTCCTGTTGGGCAGGCGGAATTTGAGCTTGTTCGTGCATCGGGGTTTTCGAGTTTTCCACCACGTTTGCCGCACCAACCGATTTTCTACCCCGTCCTCGGTGAGCAGTATGCAACACAGATTGCCCGCGACTGGAATGCAAAAGATGAAAAGTCGGGCTTCGTAGGATACGTTCTGCGGTTCAGGGTACGACCTGAGTTCCTGAGTGATTACGAGATTCACATTCTCGGGAGTTCCGAGCACCGGGAATACTGGATACCCGCGAAAGATGTGCAGAAACTAAATGAAAATATCGTGGGACTCATCGAAGTCATTTCAGGATTCCGCAATAAGTAGGGTGTGTCCGAGCTACCGGTGAATCCTCTTCCCACCCGTTTGAAGATCATCCTCGGCACATTACGGGTTACGCCCATGATCTTAAAGCGCAGGGTCGGGTCTGTATCTATGATGTATCTCGCATGAAAGCAACTCTATACCCCATCACAGCAGCCGGCCCCAATCGCATCGCCATCGTTGCTCGCCCTCGCGGTGGCGATTGGCTGCTCGACGAACTGAACGCACTTGCAAGTGAGGGAATCGATGTTCTGGTTTCCATGCTGACGGAGGAAGAAGCCAATGAGCTTGGGCTACAACGAGAGTCGGAGAAATGCGGGGAGTCAGAAATCAGCTTCGTAAATCTGCCGATCCCTGACCGCTCCGTACCTTCGGACAGGAACGACTTCTTGCAACACGTTGAGCAACTGGCTGAGATGGTGCAGAAAGGACGATTTGTTGGAGTCCATTGCCGTGCCAGTATCGGTCGGTCCTCCATACTTGTCGTTTCTGTTCTCATGCGACTTGGATGGAGCGCCGAAGACGCCTTCCAAGCTGTCCAGTCGGCGCGTGGCTGTTCGATTCCAGACACAACCGAACAGCGTGAATGGGTTCTCGCGAACATCCCTGAGCAGCGTTGAATCGTGACTGTTGCAACATCGCCATAGGGTAAAATGACCGAGTCTCAAGACAGTACCCGCTCCATCAGGGTTGCTGCTCTCCGGGCGCGAGCGGAAACGGCGTCGTGTACCCATGCCTGAACCGTACAACAGGATCATTCCCCGCCTGCAGTTGTGGCCAACGGATGGTATCACCGGCGGTTCATTCGTTCATTCGGTACCCGCGAGATTTATAGCGTTGTGGGCCTGGATTCCGGCCAACTCATGGGCTCAAACGCGGCCAATGGATGGTCCTTATAGTGACAAATGAGCCATTCCCTTGAAAGGGGACCCTGACCTTCTGCGAAGCCCTGGCCGCCGGCGGCGGCGCTTCACCCCGAGTGGCGGATGTGCAGCACATCTCCATCCTCGACGATGTATTCCTTGCCTTCGAGGCGGAGGATGCCTTGGGCGCGGGCGTTGGCCTCCGAGCCCGCTTCGAGCAGTCGGTCCCAGCGTATGGTTTCGGCGCGGATGAAGTGTTTCTCGAGGTCGGAATGGATTGCGCCGGCGGCCTGGACGGCGCGCGTGTTCACGGGAATCGTCCAGGCGCGGCACTCGTCTTCACCGACGGTGAAGAACGAAATCAGGCCGAGGAGCCCATACGTGGTCCGAACCAGACGGGTGAGGCCGCTTTCCTTCAACCCATAGCTCGAAAGGAATTCGAGGGCATCGGCCTCGCTCATCTCCGAGAGTTCGGCTTCGACTTTTCCGCAGATGGCCGTGGCGGCGGCGTTTTTCTCCGGCGCGCCCGCGCGCGCGCCGGCGGTCCCCGTACGGTCGGAGACCAGGCCGCCGACGCCGTATTTCTCGACCGCCTGTTCCAGGTCTTCGCCCAGGGGCGAACTTTCTCCGATATTGAGCACGTAGAGCATCGGCTTTTCGCTCAAAAACATGAAACCGCGAAAGCGCTTCTTGTCCTCCGGCGTCATTTCCAGTTCCCGCAGCGGGCGCTCGGTTTCAAGGTGGGCCTGGGCGCGTTTCAGCAGCTCGAACTCCTTTTCAAGGTCCGCAGACTTCATCTTTTTCAGGTCTTTTTCCACTCGTTCCAGCCGCTTTTCGATCTGCCCGAGGTCGCTGACCATCAGATCGAACTCGACATTCTTGATGTCGCGCAGGGGATCGATGGGACCGGCCGGGTGGGGAATGGATTCGTCCTCGAAGGCGCGCACCACGTGCGCGAGCGCGTCGACGTTGCGAAGATGTCCGATGTAGCCGGACTCCTTGAGGGCCTCCTGTCCGATCGCTCCCACGTCGACGTACTCCACTGCAGCATGGGTCAACTTCTTGGGATTGAACAGCGCCGCCAGGCGGTCGAGCCGGTCGTCTGGAACTTTGGCGACGCCGACGTGGGCTTCGCGGGGGTTCGAATGCGAAGGGGAAAGGCTCGCCCGGGTGAGAATCCGAAACAACGATGTTTTGCCGACCTGCGGCAGGCCAATGATACCGGTTTTCATAACGAGGCTGGGGCCCTTAGCTTTGCGGGGATGTCCTCGGCCGTAGAGGAGATCGTGAAGCGCCAGGAACAGAATAAACGAACTTGAGACTAGGCGCGCGGAGCCAGGCGCCTGGCGACCGAGTACAAGGCAGCGATGCCCAGGATCAATACGGCGTTTTCCGTGCGGACCGACCATGCGTGCAGCGAATCGAACTGGGCGCGAACCGGACTATTGACCGCGGGCAGGCTCAACTCCTGCTCCGAAGCCCGCAGGCGGTCCATCTTCGGGATGATCGCGAATTGGGAAACCGAGGTGAGCACGAGCATGAGCACGACGGCGATCGGGGCGAGGGACCGGGCCCTCAGCAGGACTGCCCGCTCGTAGAACATGGAAGTGACAAGAAATACCGCTCCGGATACCATGCCGATCCAGTGCAGTTTGATTAACGAGCCGCGAACGACCAGCCCGGCCTGGTGAGGGGAAGGGAGGACGGAAAACGAGGTTTGGGCAACGGCGGCAAAGAAAATCAGCGAGCCGATCCAGACCCCGAGCGAAAGCAGCAGCAAAAAACGCAGGAAGTTCATGCTGCCATGATAAGCGGAGCCTGACCGCGGAACGAGCCGCTGACAGCGGCTTCCGGGGCCGGTTATACCGGGACCGGGACTGATTCGACGATCTCGCGGATCACTTCTTCGGGACGGACGGTTTTTTTGAGTGCGGATGAATGCATGCCGTTTAGGGCGATGCGGTGCGCGAAGACCGGCACCGCCAGCGGCTTGAAGTCCTCCGGTACCGTAAAGCTGCGGCCGTCGAGAAAGGCCATGGCCTGGGCGGCGCGGTAAAGCATCTGCGAGCCCCGGGGTGAAACTCCCAGCGTGAGCTTCTCGTGCCGGCGCGTGCGGTTCACGATCTCCAGCGCGTAGTTGACCAGGGAATCGTCCACCTCGACTTCGGTGACCCGCTGCTGCATTTCGAGGACGTCGTCGCCCGTGAGCACGGGCTGAAGATTTTCAAGCTGCGCCGTCCCGGCTTCCGCGCGGAGAATCTCGCGCTCAAACCGGCTGTCGGGATATCCCATCTGCACGCGCATCAGGAACCGGTCGAGCTGGGACTCCGGCAGCGGATAGGTTCCGTGGTGCTCGACCGGATTCTGCGTAGCGATCACCAGAAACGGCTGCGGCAGCCGATGGCAAACGGCATCGACCGTAACCTGCCCTTCGTTCATGGCTTCAAGCAGCGCCGATTGGGTCTTCGGAGTGGTGCGGTTGATTTCGTCGGCCAGAAGAACGTTGGTAAAAATCGGGCCGCGCTTGAACTCGAACGCCTGCTCGCGGGCGGAGTAGACGGAAATTCCAAGGATGTCGGAGGGCAGCATGTCGCTCGTGAACTGCACCCGCTGAAAACTCGAGCCGACCAGCCGCGCGAGCGCGTGGGCGAGCGTCGTCTTGCCGACGCCCGGGACCCCCTCGATCAACAGATGTCCGTGGGCAAACACCGAAACCAGCGCCAGGCGGACCACTTCGTCGTTGCCGCGAATGACTTTTTGGACTTCGCGTTCCAGCCGGGAAGCCCGATCTGAGGCGGCAAGGACCGATTCCGGGGGCATAGATGGGATTCTACTATCGAGCGCTCGCCCGGCCGAAGCGGCCCGAAGGCGGTTCCGGGTAAACCGCCTCTTGCCGGCGCCGGTACCTCAAGAGCGGCCGGCTACAACCGGCTTCACTGCTGCGTCGTATATTCAGCCGGCCTTCCGGTCAGCCGCTCGATGCGCTTGGCAATCGGCGGGTGAGTGGAGAACATGCTGCCCAGGCCGCCCAGGAACGGCTGAACAATGAACAGATGCGCGGTGGAGGGAGTCGCCTGAAGAGGCAGGCGCTTGGAATAGGCATCGAGCTTGGCCAGCGCGCTCGCCAGGGCGTAGGGATTTCCGGTGTAGTGCGCGCCGCTTTCATCGGCCTGATACTCGCGAGAACGCGACACCGCCAGCTGAATCAGCATGGCCGCGAAGGGCGCCAGGAAGAGCATGAACAGACCGCCGAAGCCGCCGCCGCGGTCATTGCGGTCGCGCGAATATCCGCCGAAGATCATACCCCAGCGCGCGATGTTCGCCAGGAAAGTAATGGCGCCGGCAATAGTTGCCGCGATGGAGCTGATCAGGATGTCGCGGTTGCGCACATGGCCGAGTTCGTGAGCCAGCACACCTTCGAGTTCCTCGTCATTCAGAAGGCCCAGAATGCCCTGCGTGACCGCGACCGAAGCGTGCTCCGGATTCCGTCCGGTCGCGAACGCGTTCGGCGAGTCGCTGGGAATCACGTACATCTTCGGCATGGGAATGCCGATCTTCTGCGTTAGCTGCTCGACGATTTGATAGGCGCGCGGCAGTTCCTCGCGCGTGACCGGTTGCGCGCGGTACATGGCGAGCGCAATCTTGTCGGAGTAAAAATAGGAAACGAAATTCATGACCACGGCGAAGGCAAGCGCGAGCAGCATGCCGTTTTGCCCGCCGAAGATCCGCCCTAATGACATCAAGAGCAGGGTGAGCGCGGTCAGAAGAAATGCGGTTTTAAATGTGTTGCCCATAAATCTCCCCTAGACAGTAGATGCGGTCTGAGGAGAAGCCGCTTCATGGGTAGGAAATAGGAGACGCAAGGCTCGGCCCTTCAGCCATTTCCGCTCTGCCGTGCAGAAGACGAGACACCCCGAAACCGCTTCCGGAGCGGGTTCGGCCCGCGCGCTGCTCTCCCGCAGGTATGACATTCTCGCCGAAGTTCAGGGCTTGCGTTTGAGGGCGCGGGCGAGCGCCTGGTCGAGTCCGGCCTTGGCGGTCTTGTATTCGGCATCGGAAATCTCGCCCTGCTGGTGCTCCATTTCGAGTTGAAACAGCTCTTCTTTCATGGCCTCAAGCAGCGTGGCCGAGCGTGAAGCGCGGCCTTCGGCCGGGCCGGTTTCCGGAAGCGGCGACTTGGATCGCGAGGTGATATAGACCGCCCCGCCGGCGAGCACGACGGCGAAGCCGCCGAGAAGCCACCAGCGATAGGCGTCCATGGGGTCGGGCTCCTCTCCCGGCCTTCCGAGGCCCCCGCCGGGCCGATTGTCGGCCGAGGCTTCGGTCCCTGCGCCCGAGGGCGCCGCTTCGTTCGAGGCATTCTGGTTCTCGCTCTCGAGCGCGCCCTCACCCGTGATCTCAAATGCCAGATTTTCGCCCGGCCGCGGGTTGCTGGCGACCGCAGCCACCGCGTTGGGAAGGTCGGGCGCCTGCCGGTTCGAATAGACGCCCGTGCGGCTTGGAGCGAAGCCGAGCGAGCTCGGGAGGATTGCGACAAAGTGCTCGAGCGGATAAATCAGCTTCGGGTCGAGGGTCGCCTTGCCGGAATAAGGCAGACGATAGGACACGCGAAACAGGGTCTGGCCGGGACGGATGGGAAACTCAAACGCATACCGCCCTTTTTCCCGCTGGGGCGCCGGTTCGGTGTTCACCCACTGCCCGCCCGCGGTTTGCGCCTGCGCCTCGCGGATCTCGGCGTTCTCCGGAGCATAGAACTCGAAGTTGGCGTCGTTCATCTGTGTGCGCGGGGGCTGCGAGGTGTTGTCGACGGCAAACAGCCGCGTGACGGCAAGATCGCCTTTTTCCGCCTGTATTTGCATCAGGTCGGCGACCGCCTTCACCCCCTGCACCTTGGGGCTGACGTCATAAACCTGGACCGCGACGGAATGGCTTCCCGGCGGCGCGGGCTGGTGGTAGGTGACTCCCTGGTGGATGACGCGCACCAGATGCATGCCCTCATCAGGCAGGGGCAGGGAGAACTTTCCTTCGGAGTCGGTCTTTGCGCGCGCGGCTTCTTCCATGCCTGCCGCGAGCCGGATCAGAATCACTTCATCGCCGGCCGACGGCCTGCCGGTGGTGCCGTTGGTGACCGTGCCGGCGAGCGTGGCCCCGTGCGCTGCCGCCGCGGTCAACAGGAGCAGCAGCGCGCTCCGCAGTAATTGGGGTTTCGGGATCAAAGTACTTCCTCTGTCTCTTGGTTGGTTTTGTCTTGTGCCGGGTCTTTCGCTCCCCCGGCCGGAACTCCAGGCCCGCCCGATTTCATTCTAGAGCAGGGAGGGCGCGGGATTCTCCGCGTCAGCGGGCCGATTCCAGCCCCGAAATCTCCGCCAAGATCGCCGCCGCCTCTTCTTCGAGAGAATTCCTCATGGATTGATAGTCCGCCTCCGGAACTTTACCCGCCCGGTACTCAAAATTCAGGTCGCGCAGATTCTCGTAGACCACGTCTTTGCGTTCGCCGAGGTAGGCGGCCCGGGTCTTTTCGGCGCCGCTTGCGACGAGCTCCGGAAGACTAAAAACGTAGTACAGGGCGGCGAGGCTCGCCACTGCGCACAGGAAAAGAATCATATCTCCGTCTCCCGGCGCGCCTGCTGGCGGAAGCCCTCAAGCGCGCTGCCGCGCGGGGATGCCGGGCCCCTGGTTCCCGGCGGACTCGGCTGCCGCTCCTTCCACATCCAAACCACCAATGCCACGAGACCGATGCCGAGCACGAGAGCGAGATAGGGCATAATCCACGCCACCTGATTGAAGCCGGTATGGGTGGGCGCCAGCAGAACCACGGTGCCGTAGGTTTGAACGAACCAGCCGAGAATCGCAGGATCGTCGTCTCCGCGGGTAACCGCGGAGATGAGCTCCTTGCGCATGCGATCCGAGTTAGGGCATCCCACGTGGTTGCATTCGAGCAGAACGTAATTGCAGCCGCAGATACACATGACCTGGTGTCCGAGCCGCTCGAATCGCTGGCCATCGTCGCCGGCGCCGAGGAGGAGAACGACGCAGGCCAAAAGGCCGCACAGCAAACGGACGCGCTGGAGAAAAACCCGCTGCATCAGTCACCAGCTCCTACCGGAGCCGGATGGGCGTGAACCGCCGGTTCGACGCTTTCGCGCACCGGCGAGCGAACCGGCGCCCCATTCGGAACCAGCGTCAGAAGGGTGCCGAAAACCATGACCACCAACCCGATCCAGATCCAGGGAACCATGGGATTCAAGTGCGCCTTGATGATGGGGCGCCCGCTGTCCTGGTTCTGCCCCTCGTAAACCACGTAGAGATCTCCCGCCAGGGTAGAGCGGATTGCGGGCATATGCTGCTGCGTCTGGCTGGCGCTATAGAAGCGGCTCTCGGGATAGAGCGTGTCGATCTGGCGGCCGCCCTTGAATACCTGCAGGATCGCGAGATTGCTCGCGTAATTCGGGTTTTCTTCCTGGGTGTAGGACTGGCAGGCGAGCGTATACGGTCCGAGCTCCATCCGGTCGCCGAACGCCATCTCTTTTTCGGCTTCGCGATTGAACGGAGTGCCCAGGATCCCGATAAAGACCAGGGCCACGCCGAAGTGGACGATGTAGCCGCCATAGCGGCGGGTGTTTCGGTGCCACAGCTGCACCATCGAGCCGAGAAGGTTCCCGCCGGTGTGGCGCGCGATGACGCGCCCGCCGCGAACAAATTCCGAGATGACCGTGAGGATCACGAGCGCGGCCAGCATGGCGGTCATCAGGGCGTAAAAGTACGAGGCGTCCTGCCAGGGCCGCACTCCGAGCGCAATGACCGCGGCTCCCACCGCACAGGCCCCGAGCGAGGGCCACAGGAAATTCCGCTTCAGGCTCTCGAGCGATGTTCTGCGCCAGGCAAGCAGCGGCCCGACCCCGGTCAACAGGAGTAGAAGCAGGGCCACCGGGATGGTCACCTTGTTATAGAAAGTCGCTCCCACAGTGACTTTCGAGCCCTGAACCAGCTCGGAAATTTTCGGGAACCACGTGCCCCAGAGCACGGTAAAACAGGCGAGCACAAACAGCAGGTTGTTGAACAGAAAACTCGACTCGCGCGAAACCAGCGCCTCCAGCCGGTGTTCGCCGCGCAGGTGCCTCCGGTTCTTCACGTAGAGGAAGGCGAACACCGACAACGAAAGGACGAGGAACCATGCAAACCAGTCTCCGATGGAGGACTGCGCAAAGGCGTGCACGGAGTTGATGATTCCCGAGCGGGTCAGGAACGTTCCGAGGATCGCCAGCCAGAACGTGAGAAACACCAGCCACATGTTCCAGGTCTTCAACATGCCGCGCTTTTCCTGCATCATCACCGAGTGCAGAAACGCCGTGCCGGTAAGCCAGGGCATCAACGACGCATTCTCGACCGGGTCCCAGCCCCAGTATCCGCCCCATCCGAGAACCGAGTAGGCCCAGTGGGCCCCGAGGAAAATGCCGCAGGTGAGAAAGCCCCAGGTCACCATGGTCCAGCGGCGGGTGATGTGGATCCATTTTCCGCCCGGGTAGCCCATCGCGAGTGCGCCCAGCGCAAACGCAAAGGGGACCGTGAAACCGACGTATCCGAGATAGAGCATCGGCGGGTGAATCACCATCTCGGGATATTGCAGGAGCGGGTTCAGCCCGTTGCCGTCCGCCGGTATCCCTCCCTGGGTGAGGGCGAAGGGTTTGGCGGCGAAATTCAGCAGCAGTAAGAAGAAGACTTGCACCGCCGCGATCACCACCGATGCATGTCGAAATAACGCCTCGTCGGTCCGGTGCCGGAGCCGGAGCACAAGGCCGTAGGTGGCAAGCAGCAGAGACCAGAAAAGCAGCGAGCCCTCCTGCCCGGACCAGAGCGTGGCAAATTTGTACGGGAGAGGCAGGTCGCGGTTGCTGTGATGCAGAACGTAGGCGATCGAGAAATCGTTTCGAAAAGCGGCAGTTACCAGCAGCACGGAGGCGGCAAAGATGGCCCCGAAGCTCGCAATCCCGGCGCGCCGGGCGCTCTCGCCCAGCCGCTCGGAGTGGGGGCCTTTCCTCGCGACAGCCACCAGCCCGGCGAGAAAGGAGTAGGCGGCAAGCGAAAGGGCAAGCAGAAGTAGAAAACTGCCGACGGTTGACATGGTAAACAACAATTTTTTCAGAATTGCACCCGGGAAGCAACCTCCACAGGATCCACTCTCCGGTTCACCGACAAAGCGAGAGCCGGAACACCCTGTGCCCGGGCGCACCCGAAACTCCTACGCGCATCTTCCGCTGGGAGGGCCCGGAAAGGGCCGCGGATAGGCGCCGGCCAGGCTGGATAGGGCTGCACTGGGACTCGAACAGGCTCGATCGGATCCACGGCCGGGGCGGCGGCCAGGAGGCGGAAAAGCCCCCGGGCACCGCAACGATGCCTTTAGACACTTGCCGCGCAACCGGCCTTGACCCGGCGCTCTCGAGCTTCAGGCCGTGCGGGACTGGCTGGCGGAGCGGGCGCGGACCTCGCGCTCGGCCAAGAGCCAGTCTTCGGTCTCCGAGCCCGGTCGGCCGCCGCGCTCGAGGTAAAGCTCGTAGGCCCGCAGGCGGATCAGCGTCTCAAGATCAACCGGGGTAGAACCGTTTCGTCCATTGCCATTTTCCGGCATGTGCAACACGTTGGTTTCTGCTTTGGGTTTCGCTGCGCGAGGGGATTTTGCTCTAGCCATGTCCTTATCTCCTTCCAAAGTCGTTCCAAGGGTGTGGCCACACACTGACGCAACAACCGGGCCGGCTGGCACATCTTTCGGGTGGCATGGATGAGTTTCCAACGACTTTCTGGATGATAAACCTGAGTGCCTGTGGAATGCTCGCCGCCGGTGATAGATAATTTGATTCCTCGCAAAAGAAAAATCTGCTGCGGCCGGGGCCGCGCCGCTCGCGGCGTTCTTTCCGCTCGTCGCGTCTATGAATCGGGCCTATGCGCAGGCGTCGCGCCAGCCGGGGACTTCCTTGAGGCCCTCTCCGCGGGTTTCGGCAAACAGCTGTACCCAGTGCCGATTGTGTTCGAATTCGTGAATGTCCGCCCAGACCTCGGCCTGCCAGCCATAGTCATGCACCGCCCAGACGCGGCAGGTGGCGCAGCGGGTATGAAATCTTTCCGCCGGGGAGCGGATGGATTCCCGATGGAGTTCGATAAAAATGCAATGGACGTCTTGGATGTCATCGTTTTCGCCGAGCAGGTGCTCGCAGCGCAGCAGATACGCGAAGCCGAGCCTGGCTGCCTCGCGCTCCGCCTCGGCCCGAGTGCGGAACGGGCCGTGCTCGGCCCGCAGCTGTTCGGTTGAATCGCAGGCCATCCAGAATATTTCTTTGTAGCTCATTCGACGTCCGAAGGCGACCGTCGAGCCGCCTGAGAACCGGAGACGCGGAACTCTCGCGCTAGCTCCCGGGAGCAATTTGACTGCCGTAAAATGCGCTTAACTCTTTTGTTTTCTGCAGGCTTAGCTCAGTTTGAGCCCGGCTCTGCAAGCATTTGCAATGCTCGGGCCAAATTTCCCGCTCTCTCAGGCTGCCACGGGCCGGGCAGTCGAGACCCCCGCGCCGGGGCGAGCTTCAGCGATCAGGGAAAAGCAATTGCAAAGGGGAACACCGGCCGCATGTGGAAACCGCGCCGGTTGCCCCTATCGCTGAAGCCTGTCGAGGCGCCATCGCCGGCGGGAGGGTTGCCCTGCGATTCCCCGCAAGCCCCGCGCTCCTCCGGGCTTTTTCCCTCTTTTTAAGCTTCCCTTCATCTTTGTCGCTCGACAATATTAAGATTGCGGTCATGGGAATGGCTCGGTTAAGACGGAGCAGCGCCGGGGCGTACTGCGCCGGCGCGGGCGCCATGGCTTTTCTGATTTCCGGCATTTTCCTTTCCTCGCATTTGCTCGAGGCGCAGGCCGCAGCCGCGGGTTCTCAAGGGGCCGCGGCCTTGACGATCACATTCGACGATGCGCTCAGTCGGGCGCGGGCCAACGAGCCGCAATATCGCGCCGCTCTGGTTGCCTACGGCGTTGCCAGGGAAAACCGGGTCCAGAGCCGCGCCGCCATGCTTCCGAACGCGAACTTCACCAGTGCCTACACTTTCACCCAGGGGGACGGCACCGGACTGGGGCGCTTCGTCGCCAATAACGGCGTGCACGAATATCTCACCCAGGGCAGCGCCCACCAGGAACTGTCCTGGCAGGTGGTGGCCGAATACAGGGTGGCGCGGGCCGAGGAGGCCCTGGCCCGGGCGCAATCGGAGATCGCGGCGCGGGGTCTCGGCGTCGCCGTCACCGAGGCCTATTACGGAATGGTGGTCGGTCAGCGCAAATACGCCATTGCCCAACGCGCCGCCGGGGAGGCCCGGAACTTTTTCGACATCACCGAAAAGCTTGAAAAAGGCGGGGAAGTTGCGCACTCCGACACCATCAAGGCGCAGCTTCAACTCAACCAGCAGCAGCGCGCGCTCGAGGATGCGCGGCTTGAAATGGAGCGCAGCCGGCTGGAGCTCGCGGTCCTCGTCTTCCCTAATTTCAACGAAAACTTCTCCGTCGTCGATGACCTCGAAAACCTGGGCGCGCTGCCCTCCTATCAGGAAGTTGAGACCCTTGCCGGCAACCGTAACCCGCAGCTCGCGGCGGCGATCGCCTCGCTCAGGGCCGCCGACCAGCAGGTTGCCGTGGCCTGGAACAGCTTTTTGCCCAAGCTGAGCGTCGATTATTTCTATGGCATCGACGCCAACCAGTTTGCCATTACCGGACTGGACGAGACCGTAAGCCCGGCGCGCCGGGTGCGCAATCTGGGTTATTCTGCCGTCGCCACGCTCGATATCCCGGTCTGGAACTGGGGGGCCTCGCGCAGCAAGGTGAGGAGCGCGGAACTCGAGCGGGATCAGGCGAAGACCGAGTCGAGCTTTGCCGAACGCAAACTGGCGGCCGAGCTGAGGGACTTCTACAACCAGGCCGAAACCTCGCGGGCGCAACTCGCGTCGCTGCGGCAATCGGCGGAACTTGCCTCCGAGAGCCTGCGTCTGACCACGCTGCGATATCAGGCGGGAGAAGCGACGGTGCTCGAAGTTGTGGATTCACAAAATACCTTGACCCAGGCGCAGGACGCCCTGGGAGACGGACAGGTGCGCTATCGGGTTGCGGTGGCCAACCTTCAGACTCTGACCGGCAGGTTCTGATCTTGCGGGCCTTTGTTGCGTTCCATGAAAAGAATCGAACATCTCGTTCCGGCCGCGGCCGCGCTCGTCGGCGTCGCGTCCATGCTCGGCTGTGCGGGTGAAGCCAAAGATACCGACCGCGCGGTCCCGGTCGAAATCGTCGAGGTAGAAAAGGCCCCTCTCGAGCAGAAGCTCGCCTCCGACGCCATCCTGTTCCCCATCGCGCAGTCGGCGATCGTTCCCAAGATCAGCGCTCCGGTCGACAAGTTTCTGGTGAACCGCGGCAGCCGGGTTCGCAGGGGCCAGTTGCTGGCGGTGCTCGAAAATCGCGATCTCGCCGCCTCGGCCGAGGAGAACCAAGGCGCCTTCGCCCAGGCCCAGGCCGCATACGCGATTTCGACCGGGGCCGACCTTCCGCAGGAGATGCGGAAGGCTGAACTCGACGCCAAAGCGGCCGCGCAGGTGCTCGATGCCCAGGAGAAGGTCTTTGCCAGCCGCCAGCAGCTTTTTCGCCAGGGGGCGATGCCGCGCAAGGAACTCGATCAGGCGGGAGTGGACCTGACCAACGCGCGCAATCAATATGACATGGCAAAACGCCACCTCGATTCCCTCACCGCCCTCGGCCACGAACAGGCGATGAAGTCGGCGAAGGGTCAGCTCGAGAGCGCGCAGGGCAAATATCGGGGAGCGCAGGCGCAGCTGGGCTACTCGGAAATCCGCAGCCCGATCGCAGGCGTCGTCACCGACCGTCCGCTCTACCCGGGAGAGATGGCAACCGCCGGCACGCCGCTCCTCACCGTAATGGACACCTCCGAGGTCGTTGCCCGCGCCCACGTTCCCCAGCAGCAGGCCCAGCTGCTGAAGGTGGGCGACCGGGCGGAAGTGAAGGCGGCCGGAGTCGAAAAGCCGCTTCCGGCGAGAGTGGTGCTGGTAAGTCCGGCGCTTGACCCCAACAGCACGACGGTGGAGATCTGGATCCGGCTCCACAACCCTCAGGGGCGTTTGCGGCCCGGCTCGAGCGTCCAGGTCTCGATGGTCGTGCGTTCGCTCTCGAATGCCCTGGCGATTCCTTCCGCCGCGCTGCTCACCGCACCGGACGGGTCCACCTCGGTCATGCTCGCCGGTGACGATGGCCGCGCCCATCAGCGCGCCGTAAAGACGGGCATCCGCGATGGAGACCGGGTCGAGATTGTCGAGGGCCTCCAGGCGGGCGAGAGAATCGTGGGCGAGGGCGGCTTCGGCCTGCCGGACAACAGCAGGATCTCGAGCGCAGAAGCGTCTCCCGGCGGCAAGAGTTAAGCCGGGCGAGCGAGGGAGCCAATTGAGCGGGTCTTATTGGTTTGCGCGGCATGCCAAGCCGCTGATCTTTCTGGTCGTCACCCTGGCGGCGCTCGGCACCTATCTCGCCTTTACCATTCCCGTCGCGGTTTTCCCCACCACCAATTTCCCCCGGATTCTAGTCGCCGTGGACAACGGGGTGATGCCGATCGATCAGATGATGGTGACCCTCACGCGCCCGATCGAAGAGGCCGTCAACAGCGTGCCCGGTCTTGAGGAAGTCCGCTCGACGACCAGCCGCGGCTCGGCGGAAATCGATTTGTTCTTCGACTGGAACGTCGACATGTTCCGGACGCTTGAGTACGTAAATTCCGCGATTTCGCGCGTCCAGCCGGAACTTCCGCCCGCCGCGAAAATCGTAGCCAATCGCATGACGTTTGCCAGTTTCCCGATTATCGGCTACAGCATGACCTCCGATACCGTGCCCCAGACCGAGCTCTGGGATCTGGCCACCTACCAGGTCAAGCCGAGATTGAACCGGCTGAACGGCGTGGCCACCGTCTTCGTTCAGGGCGGCCAGGAACCGGAGTTTCACCTCGTGCCCGATCCCGCCAAGCTGCTCGGCGCGGGTGTGACCGTGACCGACCTGCTCGAGGCCATGCGGCGCACAAACCTGATCGATTCGCCGGGGCTGTTCGAACGCAATCACCAGCTCGTGCTCGGTCTGGTCAGCGGCCAGGTGCGAACTCCCGAGGAGATCGCCGGTGTCGTCGTGAAGATGACCGCGAATGGGGTTCCCGTGCGCGTCGGGGACCTCGCGGAAGTGGTTCCCGGGGTGAAGCCGGTCTATACGATCATGACCGCCAACGGCAAGCCGGCCGTCCTGCTTAACGTGAACCGGCAGCCGGACTCAAACACCATGCAGGTCGCCACCGAGGTGCATGACACGCTCGAAGATATCCGCCGGACGCTGCCCGCCGGGATCCGGATCGAGCCCTTTTACGACCAGTCGCTGCTCGTCAGCCAGTCGATTGGGAGCGTGCGCGACGCCATCCTCATCGGTCTGGCGCTGGCCTCCATCATCCTGATCGTTTTTCTCCACGACTGGGGGACGTCGCTGGTGGCCGGAATGGTCATCCCGGTCACCATCCTGGTCACCTTCGTCGTGCTCAAGCTTCTCGGCCAGAGCTTCAACCTGATGACCCTCGGCGGCCTGGCCGCGGCCGTCGGCCTGGTGATCGACGACGCCATTGTCGTGGTGGAAAACATTGTTCTGCACCGCGACTCGGGCCAGGGGAGACACGAAGCGGTCCAGAGCGCGCTCGGCGAAATGACGATCCCCCTGGTGGGTTCGACCGTGACTCCGGTGGTGGTTCTGCTGCCGTTGATCGCCATCACCGGGGTTTACGGCGTGTTCTTCCGCGCCCTGGCCCTCACGCTGGGAGTCGCGCTGTTTACCTCGCTGGCGCTGGCGCTCACCTGGACCCCGACTCTCGGCGCCGTCTTGATCCGCCGGCGACAGGCCGCCGAGGGCCCGGAGGGCGAACCCGGAGGAGAATCCTTCGAGCGCCTGCTGGCCGCCGAAGACGCCACGGTTGGCAAGTACTTCCGCCGGGTGATTGCCTTTCATCAACGCTGGCTCGGGCGCGCTGTGCGCAGGCCCTGGCGCCTTGCGGGCTTCAGCGCTCTGCTCGTCGCCGCGTCCTATTTCTGCTTTCGATTCACGGGAACCGACCTAATGCCGGAGATGGACGAAGGCGGATTTACGCTCGACTACTGGACGCCCGCGGGCGCCTCGCTTTCGGAAACCAACCGCATGATCGAGCGCATCGAGCAGATCGTCCAATCGGTTCCGGAGGTCGAAGGCAGCTCGCGGCGGACCGGGGCCGAACTCGGCCTGGCGGCGGTCACCGAGGCCAATCGCGGCGACATTCTGGTGAAGCTGAAGCACGACCGCAGCCGCGACATCGACGAGATCATGGAAGAAATCCGCCAGAAGGCGAATGCCCAACAGCCGGCCGTGCGCATGGAGTTCGTCCAGGTGTTGCAGGACATGATCGGCGACCTGGCGGGCGAGCCCGAGCCGGTGACCATCAAGCTCTTCTCGCAGGACCCGGCCATGCTTGCCGCCTGGGCGCCCAGGATTGCCGATGCCATCCGCTCGGACGAGGAGACCCACAAGGGAGGCGTGAAAGGCGTGGTGGACGTGCTCGACGGGCTCGAGAATACGATCAGCGGGCCGGCGGTGAACTTTCAGATCGATCCTCGAATTGCGGCGCGCGCCGGATTTACCCCCGAAGAGGTCGCTACCGATGCGGCCGCCATCGTGGAGGGCGAACCCGCTCAGACGCCGGTGGTGCTCGGCGACCGCCTGTACACGGTGCGCGTGCGCTTCCCGGCGGCCAACCGGGAGTCGCTCGAAGCCATTGCGAATACGCTGCTTACGAGCGCCACCGGCCATACCGCCACGCTCGGTTCGCTGGCCACGATCACCGAACTTCCTCCGCAGACCGAAATCCGCCGCGAAAATCTAGAGCGCGTGGTGTCGGTGACCGCCCGTACGGAAGCGACCGACCTCGGAAGCGCGATGGAGGGGGTGCAAAAGGCGGTGGGCGCCCTCGGGGTGCCCAAATCCGTTCGCGTCGAATACGGCGGCACCTATCGCGACCAGCAGAAGTCGTTCCACGACTTCTTATTTGTGCTGGCGCTGGCGATTGTGCTGGTCTTCATTGTGCTCCTGTTTGAATTCCGCACCTTCGCCGCGCCCGTGGCGATTCTCTCGTCGGCCCTGCTGTCGACCTCGGGCGTGTTCATCGCCTTGTTTATCACCCGCACCACATTCAACGTGTCTTCCTTCATGGGGTTGGTGATGGTGGTGGGCATCGTCGCCAAGAACGGCATTCTTCTGCTCGACGCGGACCAGAGAATCCGCTCCGCCGGCGTCTCCGCCGAAAATGCCATGCTGCAGGCCAGCCGCCGCCGCCTGCGTCCGATCGTCATGACTGCGCTGGCCACGATCGCCGGAATGCTGCCCCTGGCCTTTGCCTTCGGCGCAGGTTCGCAGATGCTTCAGCCGCTTGCCATCGCGGTGATCGGCGGCCTCTTGATTTCGATCGTGCTCTCGCTCGTCATCACCCCGGCGGTGCACTTCTACCTCAGTCGCGGGGGCGGAAATCTCACGGCCGTTCAGGAAAGTTCACGGCTGGAAAGCGTACGGCCCTGAGTTTGGGGGGCGCCGCCGACATGGCATCCATCACCTGAAGGGTTGAAATGCCATCTCGGCGGCGAGGGGGGAGTAATTAATTCGCAGCGGCCAGGGTAAGTTCCTCAAACCGCCGCGCTTCATACCACAGCGCCAGCTCTACGCGGTTCCAGAGCCCCAGCTTGTCGTAGATGGTCCGGAGATAATTCTTGACGACGTGCTCGGTCGTTCCAATTGCGCTTGCGACTTCTTTGTTCTTGAGTCCCTGGGCGACGAGTTCGATGACCCGCTGTTCTCGGGGATTGGGGTGGATTCTTCCATTTTCTTCTCGGACCATAACTGCCTCCTATATAAAAGTGTCGCCAACTTTACTCGTTTGACTCCGCCAGAAATTCCAAATCGCGCAAACAACCGGTTGAAGTGTGCTTTCACCGTGCGCCGCGCCATATGGAGTTGTTTCGAAATTTCATCGTTGTCGCAGCCTTGCAGAAGCAGTTCGACGACCTGCTGCTCCCGTGGCCTAAGTTCCTTGTCCTTCATCAAGTTCACCTCATGCCGGAGATAAGCGCACACGCAAAAAAGTCCTTCGCTCTACAGAAAACCAAGCGTTACAGGATCTCGTTTATACTGCACATCCCTTGCCAGCCAAGCCGCGCTTTGCAAAAAAATGCCGTCCCTTTCCGTTGAAAAGTGTTGCCTTTATGCCACACCAGCGCTTCGATCGAACGAGCGCAGGCGGGCAGGGAGCGGTTCGGCCGGGGCTGAGCTTGGTACCGCCTAAAATAAACACACTAAAGTAGTTAATTGTTAAACTCACCGGCTCGAACATCGCCGGGCAATGTACACTGGATCCCTGAGCGGGCCGTGGGGGAGAATCCTACCCCATACAGAATCCACGGTATATGGTGCCTTCTGTGGATTCTTGGGAAACCTAGGTAAAACACCTTAGGTCAAATTTTCCCGCCACCGTGTATGTATTGGAACTAATTACACTTCTGTGCCATGGACAATTTTACTACCTCATGCCCCATTCCTTCTACCATGCGGAAAATCCTGTACTTCGCGGGATCAAGCGCTTTTGGGCGGAGTGCTAGGATTTTCTTCCGCACCCATGCCTGAGTTTTGCGACGTTGCTCTTCCGGTGCCGCTCGACATGGTATTTACCTACCGTCTGGCGCCCGGTATGGCCCCGGCCGCGGGGTGCCGTGTCCTTGTGCCTTTCCGCAACCAGCGCCGCGTAGGGGTAATCACCGAGGTGCACGAGCGCGCGCCGGCGATCGAGGTAAAGACCGTCCTTGAGACGTTAGACCCTGCCGCGCCCGCCCTCTCCGGGGAGCTGCTGCGCCTGGGCCGGTGGATCAGCGAATACTATCTGGCCCCGCTCGGCGAAGTTTTTCGCTCCATGCTGCCGCTCGCCGCCGAGTTCCGCCGGGCCGTCGCCTACCACATCACCGAAGCCGGGGCGCGGGCGCTCCATCGGGCTGCCGCGGCGGGATCTTCCGGTTCGAAACGAACTCCCGCCGATCAAGACGCGGAATACCGGGTGCTCGACTACCTGTGCCGAAACGGCGGCGCTCGAGAACAGACCCTGCGTTCGGAAGCCCGCGTCCGCCAGGCGCTCGTTGAGGGACTGGTCCAGAAAGACTGGATCGCGCGCGAAGACCAATCGCACGTGAGCCCTCGTTTCAGAACCCGAACCATGGCCGTGCTCAAAGCCGGCCGGCCGGGGCCCGGTGCCGCGGACTCGACCGAAGCCGGCGGGGCGGCCTGCGGGGCCCGCCGGCTCAATCCGAACCAGCGCCTGGTTCTGGACTCCATCGATTGCGCCGGCGGCAGAATGCAAACCGAACTTCTCCGCCAGCTGGAGGTTCCGCCGGGCACTCTGCGGACGCTTGTCCGGCGCGGGCTGGTTGAACTGGTCGACGCGCCGCTCGAGCGGGCGAGGCCCTCGATCGAGCCGCGCCCGCTTCCCCGGGAGCTCTCGTTCAGTCCCCGGCAGCGGGAGGCGCTCGCCGCGATCGGCGACGCGGTCCAGGCCGGGCTCTTCTGTGGAATTCTTCTGCACGGCGTCACCGGCTCGGGAAAGACCGCGGTCTATCTGGCGGCCATGCAATCCGTCCTCGAATCCGGGGGCTCGGCGGTTCTGCTGGTTCCCGAGATTGGCCTTACCCCGGCCGTCGCCGCCGACGTCTACCAGGCGTTCGGAGACCAGGCCGCGATCCTTCACTCGGCCCTGTCGGGTCGGGAGCGCGCCGAGCACTGGCGCCGCATCCGCGCGGGCGAGGCGCGCGCCGTCGTCGGAACCCGCTCGGCGGTGTTTGCCCCGGTCTCCAATCTGGCGCTGGTCATTGTGGACGAGGAGCAGGACTCTTCCTATAAGCAGGAAGAGACGCCGCGCTATCACGCCCGCGATGTCGCCGTGATGCGGGCAAAGCTCGCCAACGCAGTCGTGGTTCTCGGCTCGGCGACCCCCTCGCTCGAGTCCTATGCGAACGCCCGACGGAAGCGCTACGCGCTCGTCGAAATGCCCGACCGCGTCGAAAGCCGCCCGCTTCCCGAGGTCGAACTCATCGACATGCGCCAGGAATTCCGCGAGACCGGCCGCGAGCAGGTGATCTCGCGCCGGCTGCTCGAAGAAATCCGGCAGCGCCTCGAACGCCGGGAACAGGCGATGGTGCTGCTCAATCGCCGCGGATACTCGCCGGTCGCATTGTGCCGGGCCTGCGGCAAGACCCTCGAGTGCCCGAATTGCGCCGTCTCGCTCACGCATCACAAAGCCGCCCGCCGCATGCAGTGCCACTACTGCGGCTTCCTCGGGCCGGTGCCCGAGGACTGCGCAGCCTGCGGCAGCGAGTACGTCTATTTCCTCGGCGCCGGATCGGAGAAGCTCGAGGAACTGCTCGGCGGCTGCTTCCCGCAGGCGCGCATCGCCCGCCTGGACCGCGATACCGCCCGCGGCCACGCCGATTTCGAGCGCGTGCTCGCGGCTCTCCGCCGCGGCGAACTGGACCTGCTGGTAGGCACGCAAATGATCGCCAAGGGCCATGATGTTCACGGCGTGACCCTGGTAGGGGTGGTCGGCGCCGACATGGCGCTCGGCCTGCCCGATTTCCGCGCCGCCGAGCGCACCTTTCAGCTGCTCACTCAGGTTGCCGGCCGCGCCGGCCGCGGACCGGTTCCCGGCAAAGTCATCCTGCAAACCTACTTTCCCGAGCACTACGCGGTTCAGTATGCCGCCCGGCACGATTTCTCGGGCTTTTACGAAAAGGAGCTCCGTTTCCGCAGCTGGATGCACTACCCGCCTTCGGGCTCGCTGGCCAATGTGATGGTTCGCTGCCGGAAGCTCGAGGATGCGCTGCGCTGGTCCGCGGCGCTTGGCCGCTGGTTTGAAAAAACCTCCCACGAGGGCGTGCGGGTGCTGGGTCCGGCGGCGGCCCCGCTCGAGCGTTTGAAAGGCGACCACCGCTACCATTTCATCCTGAAGTCCTCCAGCCGCCAGAGGCTGAATGCGAGCCTGCGGGCCATGCTCCAGGAAGCGGCGAAGGAAAACATCCCCCGCGCCAGCCTGGTCGTCGATGTCGACGCGTTATGGCTCATGTAGAAGGCGACGGGCCCGCAGGGGGGGCCGCTCACACCAGCTTTTTCAGCCGCTTTTGATCGAGATATTTCACGACTTTCCCCACGTCCTGGGAGTGAGCGCGCGTGGTAACCAGGAGCGCGTCCTCGGTCTCGACCACGACGATGTCGCTCGCGCCGACCACGGCCACGAACTTGCCCGGGGAGTGGACGTAATTGCCGCTCGCGTTCAGAGTAAACAGGCCCTGCGAGCGGACGAGGTTGGCCTCCGGCGGCGCGCTCTTTCGAACCTGATGCTCGTGAAGGGCCGTCCACGAGCCCAGATCGTTCCAGCCGAAGTCCGCGCGCAGGCAGAAAATCTTCGATTCCTGCTCGCCCTTCAACGACCGGGGCTCGAGGATCGCGTAGTCTACGCTGATGTCCTGGCATTGGGGATAGAGCCGGCTGAGGCTGGAGGCAAATTTTCTGGTGCCGTAGGCGGAGGAGATCTTCTTGACGAGCGCCGCGGTTTCAGGCAGGTGCTCTTCGAGCGCGCGGGTCAAGGTCTTGGCGCTCCACAGGAACATTCCGCTGTTCCAGTAATAATTGCCCGAGCGGAGGAACTCGCGGGCCTGCTCGGCATCCGGCTTCTCGGTGAAGCGCTTCACGCGGAGGGCGCCCGTCTCCGCGACCGGTCCCGCCTCGATGTAACCGTAGCCGGTTTCCGGCCGCGAAGGCTGGACGCCGAGCACGACAATGTTTTCCCCTTCGGAGGCGATCCGGACTCCTTCGGCGAGAAGCTCCCGCAGTCGGGCTTCGTTCGCGATCACGTGGTCGGAAGGGAACAGCCCGAGGACGGCGTCCGGGTTCTCGCGTCCCAGGATGAAAGCGGCAAGCCCGATGGCCGGGGCCGTGTTGCGCCCGACGGGTTCGGAAACAATCTGCGCCGGGCGAAGCTTGGGCAGCTGCCGGACAAGCTCTCCCCGCAAGTCGTGATTGGTGATGACCCAGAATTGTTTGGCGGAGGAAAGCGGCAGCAGGCGCTCGACCGTCTGCTGGATCATGGTCTTGCTGCCGTCCAGTCGAAGCAGTTGTTTCGCGCGTTTCTTTCGGCTGAGCGGCCAGAAGCGGGTGCCGCGTCCGCCGGCAAGGATTACGGGATAGAAGTTGGCAAGCATTGCCTTGCGACTCTCGGCCCCTCAGCGGCCCGGCTCAAATTCCCGGCCCCCCGGGAGTTCAAAATACTTCCGGAGGCCCAACCCGGCCTCGAGGCAGCGAGGACCGCAGGATTTCGGTTTCCCCCCCTGGCCGAAGACGGAACTCCCGAATCGACGCGGGGACGACCACTGCGTCCCCCCTGCCAAATTCGACCGGCGGATGCCGTTCGCTTTCAAGCGTCGCCCTGCCGCGCAGGCCTATGAGAATCGAGGCGGAGCTCTGGTGGCGATCGCCTAAATCGAAGGTGTGCGCATCGTGCAGCTCCAGTTTTTCTACCGCGAAATACGGGGACTCGACCAGAGGCCCGACCCGGTTTCCGTTTTGCCCCAGCCTGCGAAACGGCTGGGGCCGCACCCGGCCGGAGGCGGCGCGCTCCTTGATGACCCGCAGACCTTCCTCCAGATGCAACGGGCGCGGGCGGCCGTAATCGTAAAGCCGGAATGTGGTGTCGGATTGCTGCTGGGTTTCAACCAGGATTGAACCCGGCCCGAGGGTGTGGACCGTCCCCCCGGCCACGTAAATCATCTGCCCGGCCGAGACTTGGACCCAGTTCAGCAGCTCTTCCGCGCGCTTGGCTTCGATGGCCCGGAGAAATTCCCTGCGCGTGACCCCCGGTTTGAGGCCGAGCCCGATTTCTGCGCCGGGCCGGGCCTCGGCAACATACCAGCATTCGGTCTTTCCCCACGGCTGCCCTATGGCACGCGCATCCTCGTCGTCAGGATGCACTTGCACCGACAGTTTTTCATGGGGGAACAGATATTTTGCGAGCAGCGGAAACCGGCGCGGGTCGGGCGCGCGATCTCCCACCAGCTCGCGCTCGTAGCGCCGCGCGAGTTCGGAGAGCGATTGGCCGCTCAACGGGCCGTTCCGCACTTTGCAGTGGTCCCCGGTGAGCCACGACTCTCCGATTTTTTCTGCAAAGCGCAGGGGATAGATCGGCATGAGGTCGTGCGTTCCCCACGGCCGGGGGTCGAAGCAAGGCTGCATCAGCAATGGATAGAGCTCGATCATCGAGAGTGGGGCCGTGCCCGATTAGAAGCCTAACCCGGGAGAGAGGCTGCCCGCAAAGGCCGGACACAAGGCCCGGGGCCTGCCAGGCGTGCTCGCCTCACTTCAGAGACGAGACGAAATTGCGCAACCGCTCCAGTCCGCGGTCGAGTTCCTTCTCGGACGTGGCGTAGGAGATGCGAATGTGCCCGCCGGTGCCGAAACCCTCGCCCGGAACTGTGGCTACGCGCGCCTCGTCGAGCAGTTTCTTCGAAAACTCGGCCGCGGACCGGACCCGGCCCCCCAGCAATTCTGAGATATTCGGATATACGTAGAACGCGCCTTCGGGCCTCGACGACCGCACCCCCTCGATCTTGTTCAGCCCCGCGAGCACCCGGTCGCGAAGCCGGATGTATTCCTTGCGCATCTCGGCAATCGGCTCCTGCGGGCCTCCGAGCGCGGCCACCGCCGCCTTCTGCACGATCGACGTCGGGTTCGAGGTCGACTGACTCTGGAGTTTCTGCATGGCCGCGACCACCGGCGCCGGGGCCAGCGCGTACCCCAGGCGCCACCCGGTCATGGCGTAGGTTTTCGAGAGCGAGCCGACAACGATGAGGCGTTCCCGGTACCGGTCGAGCGAACCCACCGAAAAGGCGCGGCCCGTGTAGTTCAGATACACGTAACACTCGTCGGAGATTACCCAGATCCCGCGCTCGGAGGCAAACCGCACCACTTCGGTCATGTCCTCGGGCGACATGACCGCGCCCGAGGGGTTGGCCGGCGAATTCAGGATGATGAGCTTGGTCCGCGGCGTCACCAGGCGCGAAACCATCTCCGCAGTTACGCGGAAGCCCTGGCTTTCGTCGCTTTCAAGCAGCACGCAGTTTCCGCCCGCGTAGCGGACGATGTCCTTGAACGAGACCCAATAGGGAACCGGCAGGATGACCTCGTCCCCGTGATCGACCAGCACCTGCATGGCATTGAACAGCACGTGCTTGCCGCCGACCGAGGCCATCGTCTGGTCGCGCTGATACCGGGAACCGAAGTCCTCGGCATGCCGCCCCAGGATCGCGTCCTTCAGTTCGACGGTCCCGCCGACGGCAGTGTAGCGGGTGAAATTGCCGCGGATCGCCGCGATGGCCGCCTCTTTGATGTGCTCGGGGGTCGGGAAATGTGGTTCGCCCACGGTCCAGTCCACCACGTCCACGCCGCTTTGGCGCAGCTTTTCGGCCTCGGCGGCCACGGCCATCGTGGCCGAGGGTTCAATGCGGTCGATGCGTTCGGTCCATTTCAGGGGTGCGGGGGCTTCGGTAACGGGAGTCATGCTTTTCCTGCCTTTGCTCTGCGAGATGAAAATTTGTATGCCGGATCCAGTTTTTCCTTCAGCCGCTCTTCTACGATTTCCGGGACCAGCTTGGTTACGTTCCCTCCGAGGCGCGCCACCTCGCGCACCAGGCGCGAGCTCAGGTAGGAGTATTTTTCCGCCGGCATCATGAAAACGGTTTCCAGTTCGGGACGCAGGTTGCGGTTCATCAGCGCCATCTGCAGCTCGTATTCGTAATCGGTCAGCGCCCGGATGCCGCGCAATACCGCGCCTGCCTTGATCCTCGCCGCATAATCGACCGTGAGCCCGTCGAAGGTATCCACGCGCACATTCCTGAATCGCGCGGTCAGCTCTTCGAGCATCGCCCTCCGTTCGCCCACGCTGAACAGCGGGCTCTTGTCGGGATTGCGCAGAATCGCCACCACCAGCTGGTCGAAGATTTTGCTCCCGCGCTCAATCAGGTCTAAATGCCCATTGGTCGGCGGATCAAACGATCCCGGATAAATGGCGGTAATTTTCTTCAATGGGCCTCGTTTTGCGAATCCTGGTTTGGCGCGGCAAAAATGGCGGGCCTGACACTCAATTCTAGTGGGCGCGACGAAAGAATGGCAACGCGGACCCGGAGACTCCCCGGGCGGCTCTCTCGCGCGTGCCGGGTTGCGCAAAGCCCCGGTCAGCGGGGAGAGCTCAACGTTTTGCCTGCGGCTTGCCTTCGGTTCCCGTCGGCATGGCCGTAACCTTTCCGCTCTGACCGGCGGCCGCGCCCTGGGCCTGGGCGGGTTGGGGCGCGACCAGGCCGAGCGCCTTGCGCACCTCCGCTTCGAGGCGGGCCGTCACGTCTTTGTTGTCCTTGAGGAAATGGCGGGCATTTTCCCGCCCTTGGCCGATGCGCTCTCCCTTATAGCTGAACCAGGCCCCGGACTTTTCGAGAATGTTCTGGTTTACCGCCAGATCGAGCAGGTCGCCTTCGCGCGAAATCCCCTCCCCGTACACGATATCGAATTCCGCCTCCCGGAACGGGGCCGCCACTTTATTTTTCACCACCTTTACCTTGGTGCGGGAACCGGTTACGACATCGCCGTCCTTGATGGCGGCGATGCGGCGGATGTCGACGCGGACCGATGCGTAAAACTTCAGGGCGCGGCCGCCGGTCGTGGTTTCCGGGTTGCCGAACATCACGCCGATTTTTTCGCGAATCTGGTTGATGAAGACCAGACAGGTGCGCGACTTGGAAACGATGCCCGTCAGCTTGCGCAAGGCCTGCGACATGAGCCGCGCCTGCAGGCCCATGTGGCTGTCGCCCATCTCGCCATCGAGCTCGGCCTTCGGCACGAGCGCAGCCACCGAGTCTACGACGAGCACGTCAATGGCCCCCGAGCGCACCAGGGCCTCGGCAATTTCAAGCGCCTGTTCGCCGTAGTCGGGCTGCGAGACCAGCAGGTTGTCCACATCCACGCCGAGCTTCTTCGCATAGACCGGATCGAGCGCATGCTCGGCATCGATGAACGCCGCCATGCCCCCCTGCCGCTGCGCCTCGGCGATGACCTGCAGGGCGATGGTGGTCTTGCCGGACGATTCCGGACCGAAGATTTCGACCACGCGGCCGCGGGGAACGCCGCCCACTCCGAGCGCTGCGTCAAAAGAAATCGCGCCCGTCGGGATGACGGCAATCGGGACAATCGCCTCCTTCGACCCCAGCCGCATGATGGAGCCCTTGCCAAACTGCTTTTCGATCTGCGCAAAGGCCAGATCAATCGCCCGGTTCCGCTCGTCGGCCATGAAGTACTCTCCTGAAGGATGGGACGGAGTCTCTCCGTCGGATTCGGTGGAGCTGGCTGGAGTATACCGCGTTCCGCAAGCGAAGAAAAGGCGAAATTCCACAGCGGGACCGAAGCCGCCTGGCGGGAGAATGCCGCCCGCAACCGTTCTCTCGCTTCCCGGGGACTCCCCGGCTCGGCGTTGCCGGCGCGATGGCCGTGCTACAATGGGCCGCTCTTGATGGTTTTCTCCTAAGCAGCAGACTCCCGCAGGTACCGTGGCACCGAATTCTCCCAAAACCATTACCTACAGCGACGCAGGCGTCGACATCGACCAGGCGAATCGCACCAAGCAGCGCATCAAGTACCTGGCGCATAAGACCTTCACCAAAGGCGTTCTGAGCGAGATCGGCGGCTTTGGCGGGCTGTTTGCGATCGACAAGGCCAAATATGCCGATCCGGTTCTGGTCGCGAGCGTGGATGGCGTGGGCACGAAATTGAAGCTGGCGTTTGAGATGAACCTTCACCACACGGTCGGCGCCGACCTGGTGAATCACTGTGTCAACGACATTGCCGTGCAGGGCGCGGCGCCCATGTTTTTCATGGACTATCTCGCGGTCGGTCAGCTCGACCGCAGCATTGCGGAAAAAGTGGTCGAAGGACTGACCGAGGCCTGCAAACACAACGGCTGCGCCCTGCTTGGAGGCGAGACCGCGGAGATGCCGGGCTTCTATTCCCCGGGGGAGTACGATCTCGCCGGGTTCATCGTGGGCGTGGTCGAGCGGGACAGAATCATCACCGGCAAGGCCGTCGAGCCCGGGGACGTCGTTCTGGGCCTTCCTTCGACCGGCCTGCATACCAACGGATATTCGCTCGCCCGCAAACTGCTGTTCGAGGTGGCCAAATACGAACCCGAAACTTACGTGAACGAGATCCGAGGCAAGGTCGGCAACGAGCTGATGCAGACCCATCGCAGCTACTGGCCGATCATCAAGAAGCTGGTTGCGGCCGATTGCGTTTCGGCGATGGCGCACATCACCGGCGGCGGGATCACGGAAAATCTGCCCCGGGTTCTGCCGCGGGGCGCCTCCGCCGTGATCGAATACGGCTCGTGGCCGCTGCTGCCGATCTTTTCGCACCTGCAGGACCTCGGCAACGTGCCGCAGGAGGAAATGATGCGCACCTTCAATATGGGCCTGGGCCTGTTGCTCGTCGTACCTTCGAAAAAGTTCAAGAAAGCGGAAAGCGTCCTCGATCGAGCGGGTGAAAAGTACTACGCCGTGGGGCGGATCGTGAAGGGCGAGAGGAAAGTCAGTTACAGTTGAAGCCCGTCGCCCGGAAAGGTGAACTCGAACCGGGCGCCGGAAGCCGCTCTCCCGCGAAGGGTGCGCGAAGGATGAAAGAGCCGCCACCCGCGCCGGGGACGCCGGAGTTTTCCTATCGCCGCTTGAACTTCAGGCCTTTGCGGTAGAGGCCGTCGCTTCCGACATCGAAGAGGCGGTTGTAGCGGGCGCGGTAGTTTTCCTGGGCGGCGCTGGCCGCGAGCTCGATCAATTCTTCCTCGGAGAAATGCCGGCGCAATTCGGCATAGAGTTGGTCGCTCACGTTGGCCGGCGTGTCCGCCATCGCGTCGGCCATACTCAGCAAAGCTTGCTCGGCGGGAGGGAACGTCTCCGGTTTTCCCTCGCGGATCGAAGCCACCTCGTCCTCGCTCAGTCCCCGCATTCTGCCGCCGGCAGAATTGGCGTCGATTCAGAACGGGCATCCCACGCGCACCGCGGTCCGAAGCAGCACGAGGGCGCGGAGGCGTTCGGGCACTTTGGCTTTCTGGCCGAGGAGCCATTCGTTCAGAACCGTTACCCAGAAAACGCGCGGCACCCGGGCCTGGATTTTCTGCGGGGTCAGATCGCGGCCGACCAGCTTGCGGACTTTCTTGAAGACCTGGCGCATGAGGAACGTGGTCTGTTTGGGGTCGACACCTTCGATGCGGGCCACGGCCATCTCCTGTAGGGTCCATTTTGCCATGCCTTCAGCGCGGGTCCGATCGAGACCGTCCGCCCGAGGCGGTACCGGGAACAGGCGCAAACTCTTTTCGCCTTCGAGTGGATCGACCAGCGCGCCACCCCGCCGCCCCGTTTTTTTTTTTGACCCGTAACCGAACTGAGAGTTTCCCTCCCCTGAACCGCAAGACACCGCATCGAGCGCGGCGGGACGGTTTCAGTAGGCGCCCAGTTTCACATGCACCACCGTTGCCTGGTGGGTGAAGTTCAATCCGTAGTCGGTTTCGTCGCCGTTCCACAGGCGCTCGAATTTCCAGTCGCCGCTTTCGTAGCGTCCTTGTTCGGCGCGGAGAATCTGCGTACGGCCGGCTTCGGGCGACGAGAGATGGAACTCGATGCGGGCGTCGACTCCGCTGACAAGAAACTCGTCCCCCGCAAGCTGCGCAACCAAAGCCCGGCCGTGATGGTCTCGGGTGCCCGGCGGCTTGCTTCCGCCGCCCCATTGCGGCAACCCGAACGACACCGTCGCCTGCCACTTGCCGAAATCGAGCGCCGCGTGCGCTGCGCCCTCTTCTTCGACCGCGGTCTTCAGCTTGCCTTCGAAATTCAGGCGCGCGACTTCCCGGTCCATGGGCCCGACCAGGGCATAGTTTTCGGCATCGAGCGCGGGCGGCCTTCCCTCCTGAATGGTCCAGCCCGTGTAATCGACGCCGAAAGGCGAAAATCCGATGGCGCCCTCGCCGAGCGCGTAGAAGAAATATTTCCCGTCGGCATCGCTCAGGCCGGTTTCGGGCACCCAGGCGGGATTATCGGGACGGTGAAACTGGTGGAGAGTTTCGCGGTAGGCGTCGCAGTCGTCGGTGTAAATGTCGGGCCCGATCATTTCGATCGCCGGCGCCGCCGCCTTCCACACTTCGAGCATGTTGTAGGTGGGGCCGCCGCTCGGGTACATCACGCCGGGGATCGCATCCGGCCGGTACTTCAGCCAATTGTTGGCGTACATGGCAAGCGGGTACTCGGCCTTGCCGGCGAGCGCGATCTCATTGACGTAGCGGGCCACGGAATAGGCGGAGAACGTCTCCTCGGCATCGGCGCCGAAGACCTCTCTCCAACTGCCCGCCCGCCGATGGAGGGCCTCGACGAGATCGGCCGGGACCTGCGATTGGAACAGCTTTTCCCCGGCCGGGGAAAAATCGCGGACGCTGCCGAGGATCCCCGATTCGTTCTCGACCTGCATCATGAGAACGGTGTGCTCGGTGCCGTCGATCTGCTTCAGGTGCTGCATCAGCGCGGTGAAGGCTTTCTTGTCGGCTTCCCGGTTCGACTCGGCGTGGGGAGAGAGCACATCGAGGGGCTCGCCCTGCCGGTTGACGACGCGCGGATATTCGGCCGGATCGGTCTTGATCCACTCGGGAACATAGTGCATGCGGCCATTCTTCCAGGTGCCGAACCAGAGCAGGACCAGATACACATGGTGCGCACGCGCCTGTCTTACCAGTTCATCGACATTTTGAAAGTCGAAGCGGCCGCGTTCGGGTTCGATCTGCTCCCAGTAAACCGGGGCCTCCACGGTATTGGCGTGAACGGCTTCAATCGCCGGCCAGACTTCGGGCAATACCGCCGGCCAGGAACTCGAGTTGTTGATCTGTGCGCCCAGGATCAGAAACGGCTGGCCGTCGACCAGGAATGCGTAACGGCCGTCTTTTTTGACCAGCCGGGGCATTTCGGCCCCGTTGACGGCGAGCGAACACGAGAGGACGAGCGCCGCGGCGATCGTCCGGACCAGGCAAGACATTGGCTTCCCCCCTCCGGTGTTGGGTTCCGAAGCAGTCTATTCCAACCCGGCAAACCGAGCGACCGGGAGGCCCGGGATACGGTCAGAAATTTCAGAGATTGCTTCGGAATGGATGGCTCGCGAGCCAGTGCCGGAGGAAGGGAAGCTCCGGTCCGGGCCGGCGCCGGCTATTCCTCTCCCACCTTCAGCACCGCCAGGAATGCCTCCTGCGGGATGTCGACGCGGCCGATGCGCTTCATGCGCTTCTTGCCCTCTTTCTGCTTTTCGAGAAGCTTGCGTTTGCGGGTGATGTCGCCGCCGTAGCACTTGGCCAGCACGTTCTTGCGCATGGCGGCCACGGTTTCGCGGGCGATGATCTTTGCCCCGATCGAGGCTTGAATGGGGACTTCGAACATCTGGCGCGGGATCAGCGCGCGCATCCTTGAGACCAGCGCCTTGCCGCGTTCGTAGGCGAAGTCGCGGTGCACGATGATCGAAAGCGCATCGACCGGATCGCCCGCCACCAGAATGTCGAGCTTCACCATCGGCGACTCCCAGGTGCCGGAGAGGTGATAATCGAGTGAAGCGTAGCCGCGCGAAACCGACTTCAGGCGGTCGTAAAAGTCGAGCACGATCTCGTTCAGCGGCAGCTCGTACTGCAGCATGACGCGCGTCGAGGTCACGTATTCGAAGCTCTTCTGCCGGCCGCGTTTTTCCTCGACCAGCGCCAGAATCCCGCCCACGTATTCTTCGCTGGTGAGGATGGTGGCAAGAATTACCGGCTCGTCGATCTTGGCGATCTCGCTCGGGTTCGGCCAGCGCGAGGGGTTGTCGACCTCGATCACCGAGCCGTCGGTCTTGGTGATCTTGTAACGCACGCCGGGCGCAGTCGTGATCAGGTCGAGGCCGAACTCGCGCTCCAGCCGCTCCTGGATGATTTCCATGTGCAGCAGCCCGAGAAAGCCCGAGCGGAAGCCGAACCCGAGCGCCGCCGAGCTTTCCGGCTCGAAGAAAAACGACGAGTCGTTCAGCCGCAGTTTTTCGAGCGCCTCGCGCAATTGCGTGTGCTCGTGCGCGTCGACCGTGTAGAGGCCGGCGAAGACCATGGGCTTGATGTCTTCGAATCCGGGCAGCGGCTCGAGCGCCGGACGGGCGTCGTCGGTGACCGTATCGCCGATCTTGGTGTCGGCCACGTTCTTGATGTTGGCGATGAGAAAGCCGACCTCGCCGGCGACGAGCTCGTCAACTTCGACGGGCTTCGGGGTGAGCACGCCGAGCGTTTCCACATCGAAAACCCGGCCGTTCGACCACAGGCGTATCTTCTGCCCTTTGTGCAGCCGGCCTTCGAAGAGGCGCACCAGCACGATCACGCCCCGGTAGGAATCGAACCAGGAATCGAAGATCAATGCCTGCAGAGGACGTTCGGAATTTCCTTTGGGCGGAGGAATGTGCTTGACAACGGCTTCGAGCACCTCGGGCACGCCCTGGCCGGTCTTGGCGCTGATGAGCAGCGCATCGCCCGTATCGAGCCCGACCGCGCCTTCGATCATTTCTTTGGTGCGGGAAATGTCGGCGCTCGGCAGGTCGATCTTGTTGATGACGGGAAGGATTTCGAGACCGTGATTGATCGCAAGATAGGAGTTCGCGAGCGTCTGCGCCTCCACTCCCTGCGACGCATCCACCACGAGCAGAGCGCCTTCAGAAGACGCCAGCGACCGCGACACCTCGTAGGAAAAATCGACGTGGCCGGGGGTGTCGATCAGGTTCAGCTGATAGGTTTCGCCGTCCCGCGCGGTATACATCATGCGAACCGCGTGGGCCTTGATGGTAATTCCCCGTTCCCGTTCGAGGTCCATCGAGTCGAGCACCTGGGCCTGCATCTCGCGGGCGGTGAGCGAACCGGTCAGCTCGAGCAGCCGGTCGGCCAGCGTGGACTTCCCGTGATCGATATGGGCGACGACCGAGAAGTTGCGGATGTGCTGGGGATCCATACAGTTGGGAGCGGGCAACCCTTGATTTTATCAGGCGGAGACGCCCTTCCCGATCCAAACCCGGTCACGATCCGCTCACCCCCGCGGCGCACGCCGGAGCCCGAGGTCCTCTAGGGGACGAACGCCTTTTGAAACTCGCCCAGCCATCCCGGCGTCGCCCGTATTGCCGTCCAGCCGAACCTTCTTGCGGCGTCGACGTTGATCTCGCGGTCGTCGACGAAGACGGTTTCCCCGGCGGGCATCATGGCGCTTGCCTGACGAAAAAATTCCCGGGAAGGCTTCACCTCGCCGATATCGGAGGAGCAGCAGACGGCCACGTCCGACAGCACGGGCGCGCTCGCCATCAGCAGGTTGAGCAACGTCCGGCAAAAATTGGTGGCTAAACCCACGGAATGTCCGGTTGCGAGCAGGCGTTCGATGAGTTCGACCACCTCCGGATTCAGGGGATGCATGGCCAGCCAGTCCCGCTCGAATTGCTTCTCGCTGGCGCCGATTGCGGCGCAAAATTCGCCGAGCGAGATCCTGCCGAGGTCGAGTGCGGGCTGCAACCGCTCATAGGCAGCGCAAGCCGCGGCGGGATCGAGTCCGTCGGCTTGCCGGAGCTGCCGGAAGGTTTCAAGCGCGTTCTGGGGAGCAAAGTTGTCAGGTATCAGGACACCGCCGACGTCGAAGAAAAAAACCGGCATGGTTCCCATTATGGGCCCGTTTCGCGGCCAATCGCCTGTGGACGCCGGCGTGAACCGGGGGGAGGACTCGACGGACTTCGAAGCCATTCAATTCAGGGGGAAGCGCAATCGGCTCTTCAGGCACAATGCGCGGCCGAACTTCCGGGAGCTTTGCCGGTAACCTTTCAGTAATCACGAAAGGCCGGGTGGGCCGGGTTCGAGAAGAGAAACCGGGCCTTCTAAATCAGCTATTTGCGAGAGAGGCAACCTGTCAAGAATTTGACAACTTTGTCATTGCGGTAGGTTCGCGAGCTCTCTTAATATTTAGAAACTGTCATTAGAGACGGCAGCAACTTTTTGGGAAAAACCCGGCGCAGATTGGTCTTTTGCCATCTAAGCTCGAGACCCCGGAGATGGGTGAAGGGAAGTGAACGCTAAAAGATCCGCTACGGTGCGCCTTGTCTTTGCCGTGATCTCCGCCCTTTTGATTGCCCAGGCGGGTGTTGCCGCCACGCTCAACACGCCGCTGACCTCAAACCGCAAGCTGCGGACGGTGAAAAAGAGTCCGCATGCCAGGCGGAGGACGCATCACGTCGTGGCGCGCAGCCGCCGGGTGCCGTCGCGCACGGTTCGAACGGCCCGCCAGCATCCGCTTCATTATTACTTTCCCGAACATTACTTTGCCAGCTCTTACGCAAGCGACATTACCGACGGCGACATCACGGCCGGCGAAGATCCGGTGGTGCGCCAGGCGGCAACCGATGCGATCGGCGTCATGAACGGGACCGTGGTTGCGATCGAGCCCAACAGCGGGCGCATTCTGGCGATGGTCAACCAGAAGCTGGGGCTGCGAACGGGCGCGCAGCCCTGTTCGACGATCAAGCTTTCGGTCGCGCTCGCGGCGCTCAGCGAAGGAATCATCACCAAAGAAACTCAGCTCCGGCTTAGCGGGCGCTATCACATGAATCTCACGCTCGCACTGGCGCACTCGAACAATGAATATTTCGAGGAGCTGGGCCGGCAGCTGGGCTTCGAGAAGGTTGCGCGCTATGCGCATCTCTACGGACTCGGCGAACTCGCCGGCTATCGCATTGCGGGCGAGAGCCCGGGAGTCTATCCGGCGGCGGCAATCCCCCCGGACCTGGGCGGGGTGGGGAAGATGTGCTCCTTCGGCGAGGGCATTTCGATGACCCCGCTGCAGCTGGGTGCGCTGGTGACCGCGATGGCCAACGGCGGGACGATGTACTACCTCCAGCACCCGACGACCCCTTCGGAAGTCGCGAATTTTCAGCCGATGGTGAAACGGCATCTGGATATCGCCGGACTGATTCCGGAACTGTCCGACGGCATGGCGGGAGCGGTCGAATACGGGACAGCGCGGCGGCTGCTTGTGAACTTCAACGAAGAAGAGGTTCTCGGCAAGACCGGAACCTGCTCCCATGCCGGCACGCGCTTCGGATGGTTTGCCGGCTACGCCAATACCGATTACGGGCGGATCGTGGTGGTGGTGTTTCTCGAAGGCGGCCGGCCAACTTTCGGTCCCAAGGCGGCGGAGATTGCCGGACGCATGTACCGCCAGCTGTACGATCACAATTTCTTTGCCGCCCGGCCGGCCGTTTCCACTGCGAATCCGGCTAAAGCCACCTCCAACTAAGCCCTTTCGAAAGCGCGGCCGGCCCGCCGAGATAAAGCTTCCTCGCGCTGCAAGTCTTCTGTTACCGGTCTCCGCGGGCCCGAGCTAATTCTTGACTTCATCCCGGGCGACAACGCCATCCTTGATGTGAATGACCCGGTGGGCGTATGCAGCGATGTCGTGTTCGTGGGTGACGAGGACGATGGTGTTGCCTTCCCCATGCAGGCGGTCAAACAGCGCCATGATCTCGCTTCCGGTCTGGGAGTCGAGATTGCCGGTGGGCTCGTCGGCAAGAATAATCGAAGGGTTGTTTACCAGGGCGCGAGCGATGGCCACCCGCTGCCGCTGACCGCCGGACAGCTCGTTGGGCTTGTGATGCAGGCGTTCGCCCATGCCCACCGCTTCGAGCGTAGCCTTGGCCCGTTCCGACCTTTCGTGGGCAGGGACGCCGCCGTAGATCAGCGGGAGTTCGACGTTGTGCAGGGCGGTGGCCCGGGCGAGCAGGTTGAAGGTCTGGAAGACGAAGCCGATTTCCTTGTTGCGGATGTGTGCCAGCTCGTCGTCGTCGAGCTCGCTTACCAGCTGGCTGTTCAGCCAGTATTGCCCCTGGCTCGGGCTGTCAAGGCAACCGATGAGGTTCATCAGCGTGGATTTGCCTGAACCCGAGGGTCCCATGATGGCCACATATTCGTTGCGGCGAATCTGGAGGTTCACGCCGCGCAGAGCATGGACCTGCTGCTCGGAACCCATGTCGTAGGTCTTCCACAAGTTCGAGGTGCAGATGATGCACGAATCCGGCGGCTGGGACAGCTGCGGGTCAGCGATGCCGATTACTTCTGCAGTGGCCATTCTGTTCTCCTGCTCCGACTGGGACACAAAATCGCGCTTTCAGTCCGTTGTCGTTGGACGGGCGAAAAAGTCTTTCGTCACACGCTATCGCCTACTGAATATGATGCCCGAAGTGGAATACGGTCGTTCCGGGTGAAAAGTTCCCACAAGCGGCTGCTCTCTGGGTGGGACGCGCTGCGCCGATTATAGCTGCGCCCGGAGGTTTCGGCCCGCAAATTTTCCAACCATTGAGTGGGTGTGGAATCACCGGGGGGCCTGCTCGGACGCGAAGCGGGGCGGATCTGCGGCAGGCTGTTTGTCTGTTGTCTGGGGGTCGGACCCGCTCGAGCCTTTTTGAGTGCTGCTCCGGTCCCTCGAAAGCGATTCCCGCTGTCTTTTTCCCATCGGCGGGAGCTTTTACAAATCTCAGGGGCAACCCGAATGGCTGGTTCAAGAATCAGGGCTTACCAGAAGCGCCGCATGTGCTTAGAATTCCGAGCCTTGTATTCCCGTCTGCAAACACATAGAATAATGACGCTTAGTGTGTCTGAAGGAGTACTCTAACTTTATGGTCCGGTCTCTATCTTCGCGTGTGGTCCCGTCGTTCGGGCTTGCCTTTGTCCTCGGTCTTTCTATGGTGGCCTTTGCCGGGAGTCCGCCGGACCAGGCTGCAGCCGCCCAGTCGCAGGCGGAGCAGAACAAGCCCGGCCAATCCTCGGATCCTCTGCAACGGCCGATCGATCAGAAGCGCAAAAAAGAAAATGCCAGGTCGCTGAAGCGGGAGCTCAAAGGCGAGTACCGCAAGTGGCTGGACGAGGACGTGCGCTGGATCATCACCGATGACGAGCGCAAGGCTTTCATGCAGCTCTCCAACGATGAAGAGCGCGACCAGTTCATCGAAGCCTTCTGGCAACGGCGAAATCCGAACCCCGACAGCGAAGACAACGAATTCAAGGACGAGCACTATCGCCGTATCGAATACGCCAACGAACATTTTCCCGCGGGCAAGCCCGGGTGGATGACGGACCGGGGGCGCATCTACATCGTCTACGGCCCGCCGGATGAGATCGAATCTCATCCCTCGGGCGGCACCTACGAGCGTCCGATGGAGGAGGGCGGAGGCGAAACCTCGACCTACCCGTTTGAAGACTGGCGCTACCGCTACATTGAAGGAATCGGGCAGGAAGTCATTGTCGAGTTCGTCGATACCTGCATGTGCGGCGATTACCACATGACGATGGACCGCAGCGAGAAAGATGCGCTCAAATATGTTCCCAACGCCGGTCTTACCTTGTACGAACAGATGGGTTTATCGAGCAAGGCAGACCGGTTCTCCGGCGGCGGGCTGGAGCAGCTCGGGGCAGGACCGGACTCTGCGAGTCTGCAGGCGAAGGAGTTCGACCGGCTGGAGCAGTTTGCCAAGCTGAACCAGGCGCCGGCGGTGAAGTTCAAGGACCTCGAAGAGGTGGTGCAGCACAAGATCAGCTACAACACGATGCCTTTCGACGTGCGCACCGATTTTGTGAAGATCACGAGCGATACCGTCCTGGTCCCGGTGACCATACAGCTTAAGAACCACGACATCACCTTTAACGACAAAGACGGTGTCGAGCACGGAGTGGTCAACATCTTCGGCCGGCTGACAACTCTGGCAGGCAAAGTGGCGCAGACGTTTGAGGACACGGTTTCCGCCGACGTTCCGACCGAGCTGCTGCCGAAAGAAGTGGGGAATTCAAAGATCTACTGGAAGGCCGTGCCCCTGCGTCCCGGCCGTTATCGCCTGGATATCGTGGTGAAGGATGTGAACGGCGACCGCATGGGAACCTGGAGCCGGGGTATTATCGTGCCCGACTTCTCCGAGGAGAAGCTGGCCAGCTCGACTCTCATTGTGGCCGACGACGTGGAGCCGGTGCCTTCAAGGAGCGTGGGTTCGGGCATGTTTGTGATCGGCACGACCAAAGTCCGCCCCCGCGTCGCTCCCGGAGACGGCAAGCCCGTGGCGTTCAAGCGCGGCCAGAAGGTGAACTTCTGGATGCAGGTATATAATCTCAGCCTCGACGAAAAGACCCACAAACCTTCGGCGACGTTCGAGTACGACATCGTAAACGCCGCTACCAACAAGCAAGTCGTACATGCGGTCGAATCGTCAGACAAAATGGGCAACGTTGGCGAGCAGGTCACGCTGCAAAAGGCAGTGCAGGCCGCCAACCTTGACCCTGGGGTGTATCGTATTCAGATCAAGGTCAACGACAACATCTCCAAACAGACCTTGGATCCCACGGCGACCTTTGCGGTTGAGTAAACAGGGGTCTCAAATCATGGGCGGCAGGCTCGGCTATCTCGCGTTGTTCTTGGGTTTGGCTCTTCCCTCGTGGTGTGCGGACAAGACGGCTTCGATCGCAGGCTACATACACGCTTCGAACGGGCGGCCGCAGACCGGGGCCGTGGTTGAAGTGTTCGGCAGGGCGGCCGAAACTCTGAAGCTCATCACCGACGACCGGGGTTTTTTCCAGGCCGACGGCCTGGCTCCGGGCGCCTACACGGTCAAGGCTTCCGCGCCCCAGTTTCTCCCCACGCTTCGCGAAAAGATCTTCCTGAGGGCGGGAGCGAGCATCCTGGTCAATCTGACCCTGTCGACGGTCTTCGATGTGCTCGAAATCACGCCCCGGCGGGGGAATTCCGACGACGGGGACTGGGACTGGGTGCTGCGTTCGGCGGCCAACCGTCCCGTGCTGCGCATCCTGCCCAACGGCTCGCCGGTCATGGTGGCGGACAAAACATCGCCCAACGTGAAGGGAGCCTTCTCGTTTGTCGCCGGCGCGCCCTCGGAGGGATTTGGCTCTCTCTCGGACATGAGCACCGGCTTTCTGGTGGAGAAGTCGATCTTCGCCTCTGACACTCTGACGGTGAATGGAAGCGTGGGATACGGTTCGGCGCTGCCGAACGCGGTCCTGCGCAGCTCCTACAAGCACCAGATGGCGAACGGTTCGACGCCCGAGGTGGCCTTCACCATGCGCCGCCTCTCCTCTCCCGACCTGGGTATCCGCAACACGCAACTCGAAGCGCTCGCGCTCACCACCTCCGACGACATCACGCTCGGCGACATACTGGAACTGAAGTTTGGGAGCGAACTCGAAACCATACAGTTCATGGGGAGAGTCACGGCGTTCCGGCCATTCGGCAAGATTGCGGCGCATCTGTCGCCGGACACGGTGGTCGAGTACCGCTACTCGACGTCGCGCCCCGACAGCCGCGCGGACAAGGGCTTTGAAACCGCGCCCGCCGACTTGAGCGAATCCGACCCGCGACTGAGCATGACCAGGTTCTCGCCCGCGCTCGAACGCGCGCACCACCACGAGCTGGCGCTCTCGCACCGGGAGGGAAAGACCCGGATGCAGGCGGCGTTCTACTCCGACCGGCTGACCCAGCCGGCGCTGACCGGCGTCGGCGAGTTTTCCTCCATCGCTACCGGCGACGTGCTTCCCGACGTTTATTCGGGAACCTTCAGCTACGAAGGCAGTACGCTCGCAACGCACGGCATGAGGCTGGTCCTCGAGCGGCAATTGACCCCTGCCGTTTTCGCCACCGTCGATTACGGCTACGGCGGCGTACTCGACTTCCGTGGAGAAACCGCGACGCTCGAGAACGTGCGAAACGACAGCCTGACCCGGAACCGGCACGCCCTTGCGGCAAAGTTCAGCGGCACCACTCCGCACAGCCGGACTCACTGGATCGCCTCATACGGCTGGACGAGCGGCCGCGCCCTCACTCCGGTGGATATGTTTAACGCTTCTGCGGGACAGACCGAGCCTTTCCTGAACCTGTTCCTGCGGCAGCCGGTGCCTTGCCCGGGCCCGTTGACCGGGCATATGGATGTGGTCATCGATGTCCGGAACCTTCTTGCCCAGGGGTATGTCCCGGTCTTCGGGCAGGACGGCCGCACGGTTTACCTGGTGCAGTCTGCGCGCGCCGTGCGCGGCGGTCTGGCGTTCAGCTTCTAGGCGCCCCAACCGGGGTTCCCTAACGCGTTCTCTCCCGCGTGCCCACTGGAACTCTCCCCCCTTGATCCTCAAATGACCGGTCAAATGGTCCGGCCTGAGCACAAACGTTCACCGTCGGCGTGCTTTTGCTGCCCGCCCCAGACATCCGGCGCGAAACGAGCGGTCATCCAGCCGGTGCAGGCGCCGGGCCATATGCGGCTCGAGCAGCGGAACGTGGCGGATGCCGAGGAGATGCTTGGCGATAAACCAGACTGGCTGATCCGTGCTCATCCAGTTCATGCGGTCAAACCGTGCAAGGTTGACGGGACGGGAGAACGTCCGCAGGGACCGCTGGCGGCGGAGATTGAAGTAGGCATCGAAATAACTCATCACCAGTTCGCGCAGCGACCGGAAGACCGGTTCGCGAAAGCCCAGCCCGCTGAAATTCGACTTCGAGATCGCGCCCCAGTGGCCGTGAACTTTGTAGACGGCAATCACGTGGTCGGTATCCTCGTGGGCCTCGAGGTCGACGACCAGAGGCGGATATCCATTGGCGCGCAGGGCCGCGGCGGCGAAGATCGCTCCCTCAAAGCAGTGCGAGGTATTTTCGCGGAGAACGCGGCGGGGCGACCATGCCGTGTCGGCCAGGTGATAAGGCTGGTCATAGAGCAGCTGCTGAATTCCATGCGGATCCTTGAGGCTGCGCAGTCTGCGTAACTCAGTCGGGGCGAAGCCCGGGCGCGAGTGGTTCATGGAAATGAGTCTATTCGAAGCCAGGGACGGCACCGAACCGGAAATGCCTTCAGGATCCGATCGGCGAGTCCGTGCGGGCGAGGCGCGCTTTTATTGAAATAACTCGCCCAATTGCTTCGGGCTGTCCACCACCACGTCCGGGGGCACTTCGCACAGCGTGTGCGGGGCGAACCCGTACGTGACGCCGCAGGTGGAAATTCTGGAGTTGCGGCCGGTGAGCATGTCAATCGAAGAATCGCCGATGATCATGGCATGTTCGGCGGCCGTGCCGGTTTCTTCGAGCAGAGTATGGACGCCGAGAGGATCGGGTTTTTTGGTCTCGAAACTGTTGCCGCCGTATACGCGGAGGAAAAACCTTCCCAGGCCGAGGGCCTCGACAATGGCCCGCGCGGGATGGACGGGTTTGTTCGACAGCACGGCCAGCGTTCGCCGCCCTCCGTTCGACCGGATCTTGTCGAGCGCCTCGGGAATTCCGGCATAGACCTCGGTGTGGTCGAGTTTGTGCTCACGATAATAGGCCAGGAAGCATTCCACGGCAGCTTGGAAAAGCCCTTCGTCCTCGGGTTCGCCAAGGGCGCGGCGAACGAGCATGGAAACGCCGTCGCCAACATAGGAGGCCACCACGTCTCCCGGGAGCTCCCTCCGGTCGAAGTGCCGCAGCATCGCGTTGACGGAGTTGACCAGATCGACCCGCGAGTCGACGAGAGTCCCGTCCAGGTCGAAGATAACCAGCTTCATCGAATGCGGATCGAACTTCGAATTCAACCGAGACATGGCATCAGGATACAGTCGACGCAGGAGGGGAGGGAAATCCAGGGGCCGCCGCCACCGCCGCGGCGCATCCCGGGGCCCGGGATCCGGTCCGGATCAGCGGCAGGATCGGGTTCAGGTCAGGATACAGCGTCCGAAATAGCGGGCGAGGGCATGCGAACCTGGGGAGGAGAAGTCTGAGACCCACAAGGCGGAGCGGGCTCGGCCGGCAAACGATGACGAAGGTTTTCCGGTCTCCTTCTTGAATGGGCCGATGGTCTACGGCTGATTTACAATATCTCCGGCGCGGGGGATTGCGAGCACCTCAGCCGCGCCAACTTGCATGCCGACCCGGGGCCACGGAAAATCCGGAGCTGTCGCTGAGGCGAATAGAACAGGCAAGAGCTACGAAGGCCTCTCTCATCAGCAGCTCATCGAAATCTACCGGGTGATGTACACCTCGCGCCGGCTCGACGATCGCGAGATCAAACTCAAGAGCCAGCAGAAAATTTTCTTCCAGATTTCAGGCGCCGGCCACGAAGCGGTAACCGCGGCCGCCGGCTTCGCCCTCAAGCCGGGCTACGACTGGTTCTTTCCCTATTATCGCGACCGCGCGCTGTGTCTGGCCCTGGGCGCCACTCCCGATGAGATGCTGCTGCAGGCAGTGGGCGCCCGAGAAGACCCGAGCTCGGGTGGACGGCAGATGCCCTCGCATTGGGGATATAAGCGGCTGAACGTGGTGACGCAGTCCTCCTGCACCGGCACGCAGATTCTTCACGCGGTTGGATGTGCCGAGGCCAGCCGCTATTTCATGCTGCACCCAAACGCGGCCGAGAAGGCCAAAGGCGACTACCGCGAATTCAAAGAGGTTCAGTTCCACGGCGATGAGGTTACCTACGTCTCGCTCGGCGACGGCACGACCAGCGAGGGCGAATTCTGGGAAGCGATGAATGCGGCGGCGAACCTGCGGCTGCCGATCGTGTTTCTGGTCGAAGACAACGGCTATGCGATTTCGGTCCCGGTCGAGGTGCAGACGGCCGGTGGAAATATTTCGCGTCTGGTGTCGGGCTTCCCCAACTTTCATCTGGAAGAAGTCGACGGCACCGATCCGGTTGCGAGCTACGGAGCGATGGCGCGGGCGGTGGCGCATTGCCGGGCGGGAGTGGGGCCGTCGTTCGTCCACGCCCACGTCATTCGGCCCTACTCGCACTCGCTGTCGGACGACGAGAGGCTGTATCGGCCGGATGTCGAACGCCAGCGGGACGCGGCGCGCGATCCGATTTCGCGCATGCAGATGTTTTTGATCCGCGACGGCATTCTGGATGAAAAGGGAATCAACCGGCTGGAGAAGGAAGTCGATGACGAGTTGCAGGCGGCGGTGGACCGCGCGCTGGCCGCGCCCCCGCCCCGGCCCGAGACCATCGAGCAATTCCTGTATTCTCCCGATCTCGACCCCACCTCGGCGGCGTTTGCGACGCCGGAGGCCGCCGACCTCGGGGAGGCCCGGGCCCCGAACGGGAGCCAGGAAAAGAAGCCCGCCCCGAAAACCATGGCCGACCTCATCAATCTGACTCTGCGGGACGAGATGAAGCGGGACGAGCGCATCGTGGTTTTTGGCGAAGACGTGGCCGACTGCAGCCGCGAGGAATATCTGCGGCAAAAGATGGTGAAGGGCAAAGGCGGCGTTTTCAAGCTCACCGCGGGCTTGCAGCGCGACTTCGGCTCGGAGCGGGTTTTCAATTCTCCCATTGCCGAAGCCAGTATCGTCGGGCGGGCGTTGGGCATGGCGCTGCGCGGCCTGAAGCCAATCGGCGAAATTCAGTTTTTCGATTACATCTGGCCGGCCATGATGCAGCTGCGCAACGAGCTTCCGGTGATTCGCTGGAGATCGAACGGCGCCTTCTCGGCCCCCGCCGTGATCCGCGTCGCCATCGGCGGTTATCTGACGGGCGGCGCCATTTATCACTCGCAGTGCGGCGAGAGCATTTTTGCGCATACGCCGGGAATGCGCGTGATCTTCCCCTCGAACGCCCTCGACGCGGCGGGTCTGCTGCGAACCGCGATCCGCTCGGACGATCCCGTGATGTTTCTCGAGCATAAGCGGCTCTATCGCGAGACCTTCGGACGGGCCCCCTATCCCGGGCCGGATTACATGATCCCGTTCGGCAAGGCAAAGGTGGTGCGCGCCGGAACCGATCTCACCGTGATCACCTACGGAGCGGTGGTTCCCCGGGCGCTGCAGGCGCTGCAGAAGCTCGATCGCGAGCAGGCGCTCGACGTCGAGTTGATCGATCTGCGGTCGCTCAATCCCTACGACTGGGAGGCGATTGCCGCTTCGGTCAAAAAGACCAGCCGCGTGATGGTGGCCTACGAGGACACGCTCAGCTGGGGTTACGGCTCCGAGATCGCCGCCCGCATTGCGAGCGAACTGTTCGAGTACCTGGATGCCCCGGTGAGGCGCGTGGCCGCCAAGGACACGTTCGTTGCCTACCAACCGGCGCTCGAGAGCGCGATTCTGCCGCAGGTCGGAGATCTGTATCTGGCGATGAAGGAATTGGCGGAGTACTAGCCCGGTGCGCTGCGTACGGTTTATCCTCAACATCATCCAATGAGGACGCGCTTGGCTCGCCTGTCGGTTCTGCATCTCTGCGCATTTTGCCTGGCCTTGGTCCCGCCCGGCGGCTCCCAGGTCTCTCCCCTCCAGCCCCGGGCGGGATACAATCCGCCCCAGCCTCACCGGAATGCGCCGGCCCGGCCGGTGCCGCGCATGAGAGGCGACGGAACCGGCGCCTACAGCACCCGCCGCTACCGCGATCTCTTCCGCGAACAGGGGCACTCGCCCGCCGAAACGCAGGCGAAAATCGACCGGGCCTTTCAGCAGCTCTTTTACGGAGACGGCCAGCAGGAACGCATCTATTTCGAAACCGGAGCGAACGCGAACGGGCCGCTCGCTTATATCACCGACTGGGCGAACAACGACGCCCGCACCGAAGGCATGAGCTACGGCATGATGATCGCCGTCGAGCTGAACAAGCGGCGCGAGTTCGATGCCATCTGGAACTGGGCGACAACCCACATGCTCATCACCGATCCCGAAAATCCCTCGGTCGGCTACTTTGCCTGGTCGGCGAAGACCGACGGCACGCCGCGCTCAACCGGGGCCGCGCCCGATGGCGAAGAGTACTTCGTGATGGCGCTCTATTTCGCCTCGCACCGCTGGGGAGACGGGCAGGGAATTTACAACTACAAGGCGGAAGCCGACAAGATCCTGCGAGGGATGCGGCACCATCCGCTGGTCTCGGGCACCAGCCCCTTCCGCATTCATCCCGGAGACCCGCCGTTTATTCCCCCGGACCGCCCGTGGCCGACCCCGAACAACAAACGCCGCGAACAGGAGGCGGCCGCCAAGGGACAAAAAATCCAAGTCATTCATGCGCCCTGGGACGCGCCGCGCACCGAGACCATCGGCGCCATGGTCGACGAGGACCACTTCATGATCCGCTTCGTGCCCAACGTGAACGTGGAGTTTACCGATGCTTCCTACCATCTGCCGGCCTTCTATGAGTTGTGGGCGCGCTGGGGGCCCGAATCGGACCGCGAGTTCTGGGCGGAAGCGGCCGACGTGAGCCGGGACATGTTCCCCCGGGTGACGGGTCCGGAGACCGGCCTCGCTCCGGACCGGAACTACTTCGATGACACCCCGGTCATCGGCCGGGACGGAACCCCGGTGTCATTCGCCTATGACTCGTGGCGATCGGTGTCGAACTGGTCGGTCGACTATTCCTGGTGGCGCAAGGCGCCCGAGGAAAGGGCGCTGAGCGACCGGATTCAGAGATTTCTCTACGGGCAGGGGATCAGCACCTTCCCGGACCGCTACACGCTCGCGGGCAAACCGCTCTCCGTCCGGCACTCGGTCGGCATGGTGGCAACCACGGCGGTCGGCAGTCTCGCGGCAACGCCGGGCGAGGTTTCGAGAGCATTCGTCGAAGAACTCTGGAAGACGCCGGTTCCCTCGGGCGACCAGAGGTACTACGACGGCATGCTCTACCTGATGAGCCTGCTGCACTGCAGCGGGAATTTCAAAATCATTGAATGATTTCCTTGTCGGACGGGAGCGCGTCGTAGCGTGGACGCACACCCAAGTCTCTGGTATTGCCAACGCCTGATGCCGCGCAATTTGATGCGTCGATGCAGATACGGTATGATTATGCATCATGCGTACGACGATTACACTCGAAGACCGGCTCTTCGAGCGCCTGCGCAAGCATGCAGCGGCGTCGGGCACAAGCATAAGCGGGCTGATCGAGCGTGCAGTCCGTCTGTTGCTCCAAGCACCTGTGCCCCAGCTCCAAGACCAGTTCGAGTTGATCACATTCGGCGAGCGGGGGCAGTTTACCCCGCTCAATATCGACAAAGTCTCGGCGCTCGTCGAAGCCGACGATGTCGAGCACTTTGCGCGGGGCTGACTCGGTGCAATTGCCCGATGTCAATGTCCTCATCTACGCGCACCGACTGGACGCGCCCGAGCACTTGCGTTACGCTGCCTGGCTCAAGGCGCTTGTCGAGGCGCCCGAGCCGTTCGGCATGGCCGAGATCGTGCTCGCTGGCTTCTTGCGCATCGTCACCAATCCGAAGATCTTTCGGCCGGCGACGCCGATGCCTACGGCGCTAGCTTTTTGCCGCGCGCTCGTCGGATGGCCTCGAGCCGTTTTTGTCACTCCCAGCCGCGCGCATTGGGATCTGTTTGTGAACCTGTGCGGTGCCATCGAGGGCGCCCTGGTCAGCGATGCTTATCTCGCGGCATTGGCGATCGAACATGGCTGCGAGCTGATCACGACCGATAGCGATTTTGCCAGGTTCCCGAATTTGCGGTGGCGTCACCCATTAGGGGCGTAAAACCCGCTGTGCCGCAAATACCCATGTCGCTCTTCCGTCCTCACCTGCAATGAATCTGTTGAACTTGATTTACGCTGGCACTTCGGTTCAGCAGAGCTGCCCTTGACGGGGACAAGTTCAGACCGCGCGCAGGACCGCCAAGGTAACATCGTCCGACTGGCACCTCTGGGAGAAATCATCCATCGAGTTGAAGATCGATCGCACGAGATCTTCCGCATCAGAACTGCTCTTTGAGGCCCATGCCGCTGCCGTCCTCAACAGGCCCTGAACTCCCCAGGCCTCCCCGCCCGGATTTGTCGCCTCGATGACTCCGTCGGTATAGGCGATCACGAAATCGCCCGGCTCAAGCCGTACCAGCTTTTCCTCATACGTCGAATCAGGGAACATTCCAACCGGCGGACCCCCGGCTTGGAGCCAATCGATCGAACCATCCCGCCGGACGACGGCCGGAGGATTATGTCCTGCATTCGCATACCGCAGACTGCGTACCGCTCCGTCGAATACTCCGTAGAACAAGGTTGCATATCCGCCTTCGGGCAACGAAGAATACGCCTGGTGGTTTACGACCTTGAGCAAGGCGGGCGGGTCCTCTCCCATGAATAAGGCGGCCGTTCTCAGTGAAGACTGGATATTGGCTATCATGAGCGCCGCGGGGAGACTTTTGCCGCAGGCGTCTCCGACGACGAACGCCATCCGGTCCTCAGCGAGCGGCGTGAAATCGCAACAATCGCCACCGAGAACTCGAAACTGACGGCAGCGCGCACTGTAGTCTAGAGATCTGCCGTGTCCTCCCAAGCTCTGCATGAACCTTTGCTGGACGGCGCGCGCAAGCATCCAGTCCTCGGTAGCGTCCACTGCGAATTCGTCGCTCATCATCTCACTCGGCTCCGCATGTCGTTTCAGGCCGACAACAGCCGCCAGTCGTCTGAATGGCGCATCGAATTTGCAGTTCTCGTGCCATCTCCGCGCGCCACCTTGCCAGAGGGACAAGCACTCGAGGCTTGCAACTGGTTCTGCTCCTCAATTTCCTTCCCCCGGCAGCCCGACGCTCGGCGAAGCGGCCGCCCGGACACCGGGCCCGCGCATCAGCCGGGTGATTCGGATCACGAGCATCGCTGCCGATAGAACCCCTGTCAGGAGCAGAGAGTAGTAGATAACCTGGTTGACGATTTCTACCGTATGCATAGACTCGCCGGTTGCCGAACTGCCGGCCACGACCCAGTTCGGGCCCTTGAGCAGGAAATAGACGATCGCCAGCCACCCGCACTGCACTATCAAGTTGTAAATGGCGCAAAAACGTATCCAGTCGGGACGGAAAAGATTAATGACTGCCCGTACGATCACGGCAACCGTGAGCAGCACAATCGGGAAGTAAGCCCGATACCAAATGGGGGACAACTTCAGAAATGCCGCCGCCGGACCAAGAATCAGGAAGGGATATGTCTTGACCTCTGTCATCCAGATGAGCGCGACGGCCGAAGCGACAATGATCGAAACGGAGTCGAAGCGCGAAACTTGATGCGGCCGCTCGGCGGGCAGGCGTATGTCTGTATGCGGCTTCAAGTCCAGACGCAGGCCGCCCCCCAAACCGCTGAGGTCCCAGCGGTCGGGATGCTTTGTCAGGTGCCGCTCGACCAGTGCGAAAATCAAGCTTACGATGCCTGCCTGAATGAACAGCTGCAGCAGGCATGTCGAAAGCATGTCGTTGAAGCGGATCTTCTGGCCGCTTGCGCCAAGCGCGCCCAAAATCATAACGACGATAATCAGCGTAAGACCCAGGTTGAAGGCCAGGACCTTGATATAGAAGGGGAACAGAATAGGACCGATGAGTTGGCGGCCAAACGCCACCGTGCGATGATCCTGCCGATAGCGGGCTGCCAGCAGCAGCGGGTTTCCCCGCTGCTTGAGCACTGCCTGTTGTTCCGCTTCGGTGAGCGCACGGCCCAGCTCGCTCTCCTTGTCTTCCACTTCGCTGCGAATGTCCTCGGAGAGCTCGCGGATGATGTCCTCGCGCTGCGCTTCCGGCAGGCCCTTGGCGACAGCTTTCAAGTAGCGATCAATGAGTTCCATAGTGCGCTCCTTACTCCCGTTCGAGCATTCCGTTCAGGGCAGAGGTGATACTCTGCCATTCTGCGAGCAGTTCTTTCAGAATCGCCTTGCCTTCGGCAGAGAGGCGGTAGAACCGCTTGTTGCGCTTCTCTTCTTCGCGCCATTCGCTGGTCAGCAGTCCCTGACTTTCCAGCCGCCGCACCAGCGGGTACAACGTGCCTTCGTCAATAGCCACGCCCTGTTCGCTAAGCGTCTTGCGCAGCGTGTAGCCGTATTGCTCTTTGCGCAGGGCGGCAAGGACGGCGAGGACCAGCGAGCCGCGGCGCAGCTCCAGCCGCAGGTTTTCGAACAGGTCGCTGCTTGTACGAGGTGTCATATCGTGTATGACACATACTATATAGCACACAGTATAGATGTCAAGCATTTTTCCCCACCCGGCGCAGGGCAGACGGCAGAATCTCCCTTCCTGATTGCCGGCGACTCGCCTGACTGGCAAACCTGGTTTGAGTTGACGAAATCAGGCGCCATTGAGCTGTAGCTACCGAAGCCCGAGCGGGAGGAGCGTAACGCCGGCGGGCGGATCACGGTCTACTCAGGAAGCCGCCGGCCACGGGACACGGTAATCAGCAGTTTTCTCTGTGTTGTCCGGGGCTAATAATCCGCACGCGGCGCTTTCATGGAGTCAATCGACGCCGCCCCCGAGGCCGGCGAGGAATGAGGCTGCCAAGGCGAGCGCGTTCACGACAGCGCCGCCACGGCCAACACCAACGGATCCAATGGACTGACGGCAAACAGGAGCGAATCCAGCACGCGCGACGCGCGGCCGCGGCCCCGATCAGTCCGAGGGCGCACCCGGCCAAGCCGAGCTCGACCGCCGACAGAGTTGATCAGTCATTATGTTTGCCCGCAGGCGTTCCGTCGGACCAATCCGCCACCCCGACCAAGAACACGAGAATCGGTGGCAGCCCTTTCATCTGGGATGGTTCCTTCGACGAGAAGAACCAGTAGGGGGCCGACATGACCGGCGAGCCCGCCGCGCCCGAACCCCAGTCCTTAGCGTCCGTGACGGCGGTATAGAACATCAGATGAGGTCCGTTGTGGCCGTCCGCATCGGTCAGATAGGCCGATTTCGACATCATGTAGCACATCGCGCCGCTCTCGAGCTCCGGCAGTTGTCTGTTCTCAAACGCCGCTCTGATTGCCGATAGGATCTCCGCCTGGGAACGGCCGGCCATCACCATCCTGCTGCGTAGAAAAGCGATCGGCAATATCGAGTGTGCGGCCTGGGGGTTCAGACAAACGGCGCCTCTCACCTTCGGGTTCCAGAATTCGGGCCAGTCGAACGCGGCCATCCAACCTCTGTCCACCATGCAGACAAACCCGTTTTTGCCTTCAACGGCTCTCTCGTATCCCTGCCGTCCCAGCACCACGATGGTCGCGTCGCGGGATATGGAATCGGGAGCGGCGCTTCGCGCCAATTGGATCTCGGCGTTTTTTTCCATCAGGTATTGGCCGATCGCTGCCATCCTCGGGTAGTTATCCGTCTGTGCTGCGGCATTCAACACACCACAGCTGATGACGATGACCAGCGCAAAGCCAGTCGTTCGAGACTCTCGGCTCATGTCTCCTCTCCTCTGTTGTGTTCAGCGTGCAGTGTTCTGTCGCCTGCGCTGCTCACTTGCCTTCATGACTTCGTTCATGTCCGCCGCGGGCCGAATTTCGAAAATGCTGCCGTACTTCACGGCGGGATGCTGCGCCATGAGTTGTGCCGCATGATTCATGTCCCGTGCCTCTAGTACGAGAATGCCGCCGACTTGTTCCTTGGTTTCCGCATAAGGGCCGTCGGTAATTGCGACTTTGCCGCCCTTCGAGCAAACGGTCTTCGCGGTTTCCGCGGGCTGGAGCGCTTCTCCACCAACCCAGTGCCCGTTGGCGCGAAGATGGTCGTCGTAATCCAAGCATGTGTCGAACATGGCGCTGCGTTCGCCCTCAGTCATACGATCGAATTTGCCTTTGTCGTAGTATCCGAAACAGACGTACTTCATCGAGTTCTCCTTACACCGGATTGGCGGAACCGCAGCCGAGCGTTGCGCCGGCTCGCTTCATCTCGCCACTGCGGCGCGTGTTCCGGTTCCGCAGTGGCCAGCCGTCTACTTGCTTTCGTCGTGTCCTTTTTCCGGAGCCGGGTAGAAAAGAAGCTCGCGGACCTCGCCGGGCAAATCGCAGGCGATGGCAGCCTTCTTCGCCCATCGAAGTGCCTCATCGAGATCGGCGGCTTCGAGGATCCAGAATCCGCCCATGTGCTCCTTGGTCTCGGCGAACGGCCCGTCGGTGACGAGCACTCTGCCGTCGGGCTGCTTCCGCACCGTCTTCGCCTTGGCGGCCGGGGAGATGCCGCAGGCGAACTTCCTTGCGCCGGCAGCAATCAATTCGCCATTGAGCGCGTGGATCTCTTCGATCATGGCTTCGGTTACGGTGGACGGGTCGAAGTCGTCGGGGAGGTAGTTACAAACCAGATACTGTGGCATGACTTTTTCTCCTTAGGTTCTGGTGGCTTGGCTCCCGATGACCCGTTTCCTGTTCACTCGGAAACCCGAGCGCATCGTTCTCCTCGCCCTATAGTCGTTCGGGAGGCAGAAAATTCGACAGCCTCTCGATTTTCTTATTTCAGCTCCGAACCCGTTGCTGCAGAACTGCCGTTCCGGTTCCTGTTCGGTCAGATCGCGGAGGGAGTGGCATGGGTGGAGAGAGCCCTGAAATCCCTTGCGGAGACGGAGTTGGCCGCTGCGACCGGCTGGCGGCGGATGGTTCGCGGTTTGAAAGCGCGCGGTCTTGATTCTCCAGCAAAAACAGCTCTCCGGCCGCGAGGTCCTCGCCGCGTGGCGGGATCCTGCCGCAACATCATAGCAAGCGGCCAAGGACCTCCCGCCCCCGGCTGGAACTCGGCAAGCAGCCAGCAAACGGAAACTGCGCTCGGGCTTCCTCTACCCGCCAATTCATCGGTGTCACGATCTCTCTCGCGTCGTCAACAAGCGCCGTCTCGCGAAGTCACTCATCGCATAGGTTCTGGGCGGATGACGACCGGTCCGAAGTGGAGAAAACCGAACCGACCGCGTTCCTCGTCCAGGCGAACTTTCCCGATGCCGGTAGCCAACAGGCAAGACCCGATTCGAGGTTTGAGTTCAACAGCAAAGCGGTGGCTCTCGAACTACGAGCAAGCTTAGACTGTGCCCGAGGCGTTTTGCAGAGGAATTGCTGGGTCGAGAAGCGACCCGGCGAACCGGAGGCTTGCGGTGGCAAATCAATACGGGAACCATCGCCACCCGAGTTTCCAAGGATGATCGATGAGCGCCCTTCGAATCGCACTGGCAAACATACGGTTTCCTCGAACTCCGCAGGAATCGGTATCCTTGGCCGAAGAATCCATTCTGCAGGCCTCGAAGCAGGGTGCCGAGGTCATTTGTTTCCCGGAGTGCTTTGTCCCCGGGTACCGAGTGGGCAAGCTCGTACCGCCTCCAGACGCTCTCTTCCTGGATGGCGCATGGTCCCAGGTTGCATCCGCCGCCCGCCGGGCCGGGACGACCGTCATTCTAGGGACAGAGCGCTTTGCGGATGGAAAGCTGCGGGCGACGGCCCTGGTGGTCAATCGGGATGGAACCATTGCCGGATTTCAGGACAAGGTCCAGGTCGATCCGTCCGAAGAGGGGACGTATTCACCAGGCTCTGAACGAAGAGTCTTTCAGGCGGGCTCGCTGACATTTGGGATCGCCATCTGTCTCGAGGGATGGCGCTATCCGGAGACGGTTCGCTGGGCGGCCTGCCGGGGCGCGCAGCTTGTATTTCATCCTCATTTTCACGAGCACGAGCCGGGCGGATATGTCCCCACGACGTTCGCCCACCCTCGGAACTCGTTCTTCGAGAAAGGCATGCTCTGCCGTGCGGCCGAAAATACCTGCTATTTCGCATCGGTCAACTATGCGAGTCGCGGTTCACCGACCACTTCGGCTCTAGTGCGACCGGATGGAACCGTGCAGGCCTACCAGCCCTACGGCAAAAACGGCCTTCTGGTCGCTGACATTGATGTCACGACGGCCACGCGTTTTCGGGCCGCAAGATGCAAGTATGGGACCTAGGTCCGTACCTTTCCTTCGGTCCTTCGGTCCGGCCCCTCACGCCCTTGGGCCGCGGCAGCGGAGGATGTCGCGTTGACGGTGAACCCTGCCTGCAATGCGAGCGACGTTGCAGTTCTGGGTTCGCTCGAGTTCGGCCGTCCTTTGCGGTCCATTTCTGGGGTCGCTTCTTGAGAACTTGAAGGGAATGTCGCTACCTGACCGCTGCGCTTGCGAACCATCCCATCCGGGTTTCCTGGAGAAAGAAAGTGCCGGGCGTAAGCGTCTTCGACAGCGCGGTCGCCGGTCTTTGAAAACCGGAGTAAGGTCCGAGGACCGCGTGTCCAGCGTTTATAGACGGAGGGCGCCGGTTTGAGATCCAGATCGTGGGCATGCATCCGCAAAATACGCAGGATTCGGCTGGCTTGGCTCAGATTGCACCGTATGGCCCTCTCCAGATAGGGAATGCGGCCCCGCCTCCAGTCCTCTACCGACTCCGGGGAAAGCAGCTCCATCCGGATGAATAGCTCTAAGGGGGCTACCAGACCCTTTTCTCGAAGCAGATCCCCGGTCGCTTTCACAATTCGAGCGTAATACCGATCCTGCCGATAATTTGTGAGTGTGATTTTTTTCAAGAGGGTGGTTCGACTTTCGACAAGATGATTTCCACAGTCTCAGCTACTCACGTTATTGAGGTTAGGAGCAGTTGAACCAAGTCCATAAACACTATTCCTGGTGGCCATCGCATCCGTCACCCGCAAGCTGTTGAGGTTTTCACCTTGAGACGGCCCACACCGATATAACCTCGAAGTTTGCCATTGACAGCAGGACATTTAGGCGTAAGATGTGGTCAAAAGTGGAACAAAGTGGTCGAAAAGGTAAAGGTCGTGGGCGACACTAACAAAAAACGGAGGGATGGTGGAACTTAAGGCTGGCTCCTCCGAAAAGAGCCTGAACGAGATCGACCAAGCCGGCCTGGTCACTGTTTTTGCCTCCGTTACTGCAATCGGCGTCCGTGACGGGCGCCTCCATGGTCCTGGCGCAATCAATCATGTTTCGCGGCAATCACCCAACTCGCGTGGACGACAAAGGACGGCTCAAGGTCCCGGCCGAGTTCAAGCGAGTGCTCGACGAAAAGTACGGACACGAATTCTACATCACCAGCTTCGACGGGAAGGTTGCACAAGTTTATCCCTTCGAGGAATGGGAGCGGATCGAGCAAAAATTGGCGGGTCTCTCCACGTTCAACCCTACGAAGAAGAAGTTTCTCGACCGCACGAACTACTGGGGTCAGCAGGCGGAGATCGACGGACAGGGCCGGCTCCTGATTCCCCAGCTGCTGCGCGAATCGGCCGAGATCAAGGGCGAAGTGGCCGTGACCGGAATGCTGACGTATCTGGAAGTGCGGAATCTCGAGGCGTATCGCCGCGACATCGAGGACAACAAGTTCACGCCCGAGGATGAGAAGACGCTCGACGAGCTGGGCATTTAGCGCACCCCATCAAAGCGGGAGAAGCCGCTAGATGGGAGCCCGGAAATATGGGCAGGGATTTCGAACACACCCCCAAGCGGGGTGGGCATGGCCAGCCCCGGGGAATCGAAAGACAGGATTCGCCGGGGGCCCCGGAAAAAACTGGGAGCGGCGAGTATGGCCATGTTCCGGTTCTTTTAAAAGAAGCGATCGACTTTTTAGCCGTCCGGCGTGGCGGGACCTATATCGACGCCACGGTGGGCCTTGGCGGGCACAGCTTAGAAATCGCAAAACGCCTGGGCGCACCGGGTCATTTGATTGGCGTCGATAAGGATCCGAAAGCGCTCGAGATGGCAGCCGGCGTTCTGGCTCGTTTGTCGTCGGTCATGGGCCATGAACCCGTCGGACATCGCCGGCCGCAGGTTGCGGGCGGAGCCGAGGACTGGCCAAAGATCGAATTGCTCCATGGATCGTTCGCGGACCTGGCGCACAACGGGGCCGACGGAATCCTGGCGGACCTCGGAGTGAGCAGTCTTGAATTCTCCGATCCCGCTCGCGGCTTTAGTTTTCAGGCGGAAGGACCGCTCGACATGCGGATGAATCCCATGTCCGAGCTGACCGCCGAACAAGTGGTAAACCAGTTCGACGAGCGCGAGCTTGCCGACCTGATTTACGAATTCGGTGAGGAAAGGAGGTCGCGGAGAATCGCCAGAGCCATTGTCCGGGCGCGGCCGATACGTACCACGCGGCAGCTTGCTGCCGCCGTTTCCGCCGCGGCCCGGCCAATGAAACATGAGCGCATCCATCCAGCGACGCGAACCTTTCAGGCTCTCCGAATATTCGTGAACCGCGAATTGGAGGATCTTGGGCGACTGCTCGAACGTGCCCCGGAGCTGCTGAAGCCGGGGGGACGGCTGGTGGTGATCAGTTTCCACTCGCTCGAGGACCGCATCGTGAAGGATCGAATGCGGGAGGGAGCAAAGCTCGGCCAGTACCGGTTGCTGACGAAAAAGCCAGTTACGCCCGGCGAGGAAGAGACCGCGTCCAACCCGCGTTCCCGCAGCGCAAAATTGCGGGCCGCGGAAAAGATTTAGAAGCTGCTTCTGGGCTCTCCCGGCTGGAGTTCAAACCCTTGAACTCGACCTCGGAGAGACGCAGAGGTCCGACGAGAGAACAACACGAGGCGAAACACAGAGTGCCCGAACCCACCGGGACGGTTCCCGGGTCGGAATCGAGGCGCAACGGAGAATTGTGATGTGCACAGGAACATCGATGGACGACCTGATGGCGACGGCCGAGCGCGGGGAAACGAACCTCCGCGTCCGGGCCGGGCAGCCCAATTCTGAGACCCGGCCCGCCCCCTGCCCGGCCGAAGGGCCTGCGCTCGAAGCCCGTCTCCGACTTCTGGAGGTTCGATAATCATGGCCGCCGCTGCGATCCAGACTTTCGTCTACCCGAATGCCGCTCCCCGCCGCCCTCCCTGCTGGACGGGCACACCGGAGATTTATTTCACGAAATCGATCGACAACTCGCGACTGGTGAAGGTTGAAGATCCGCGGCGCACGCGGGAAATGCGGCAATTCGGCATTGCCCTCGCCTGCCTGTTCCTGTTTGTGATGGCCTATGCCTTCCAGCATTTCCGGGCCATCGAGTATGGATACAAGATCGAAGCCTTGAAATCCAGGCGCGACAGCCTGGTCGAAATGAATCGAGGCCTGCGGCTCGAAGAGGCTTCTCTGCGCGACCCGGAAAGGATCGACCGGATGGCGCGGGAGCTCGGCTTGCAGTCGCCCCAAGCCGGACAAGTCATCGAGATGAACACGGCATTGCCCGAGGCCGGCGCTCAAGTCGCGACCCTGATACCGACTGCGGTGGTTTCCAACCGATAGGAGTTTCTTAGCTCTGTCATTGCCTGCGAGGCCGCTCCCCTCGGCCGCGAAGGGTCCGGCGCAGATGAGCCTGCCGGGGACCGGAGCCCGGACAGCAAGCGGGCCGTTTGGCCGGCGCGGCCCGGGCGAGGGGCCATCGAGCGCGCCAGCGGTGACGGTTTTCAAGGGTGGGATCTGAGCAAGGCGGCTAAGGGCCGCCATTTTTTATCTGAGGAAATTTCGTGGCCTCGAGTACTCCCCGCAACCCCGCCCGCCTCCGCCTCTATGTTCTGGCGGGCGTGTTCGTCGTCTGGGGCTGCGCCATCTGTTCACGTCTGATCTATCTGCAGATTTTCGCTTACGGCAAGTTCGAGCAGCGCGCGCAACATCAGCAGCAACGCACCGAAGACGTCTCCGCCCCGCGCGGCATCATTTTCGATCGCAACGGTCAGGAGCTTGCGATGTCCATCAAAGTGGACTCGGTGTTCGCCGTGCCCGGCGAAATGCCGAAGCCCGCGAGCACGATTTCGCTCATCGCCCGCATCACCAGGCAAGACCCGCGCGAGCTGGTTGCCAGGTGTGAAGCGGCGAAGACATTCTGCTGGCTGGCCCGCAAGCCGGATCCCGAAATCTCGGCCCGCATTCGGGCGCTGAATTTGCGCGGAGTCTACTTCGAGAAGGAAGCCAAGCGCTATTACCCCAAAGGCGACCTCGCCGCCCAGGTCCTCGGTTACGTCGGCATGGACGACACCGGCCTGAGCGGGATCGAGCGCGAATTCGAAGACCAGCTTCACGGCCGCGCCGGGCAGATGCTGGTTTCCGTCGACGCTCGCAAGAAGTGGTTCGCGAGCGTCGAGAAGCAGCCCGCGGCAGGGCAAAATGTCGTGCTCACCGTGGATGACAAGATCCAGTACATCGCCGAGCGCGAACTGGCGGCCGCGATGGACCAGACGCACGCCCTCGCCGGAACCGTGGTCGTAGAAAACCCGCGCACCGGGGAAATTCTCGCCCTGGCGAACCGGCCGACCTTCAATCCCAATCTCTCAAGAGAGATCACACCCGAGAAGCTCAAAGACCACGCGGTCAGCGACGTCTACGAGCCGGGCTCGACCTTCAAGCTGGTCACCCTTTCCGCCGCGCTCGAAGAGAAGCTCACCGATCCGAACGAACTCGTCGACTGCCAGATGGGCTCGATCGTGTTCAACGGCATGCGCATTCGCGACAGCCGCCCGCATGGCCTGATGACGGTGGCCGACGTGCTGGCGGAATCAAGCGACGTAGGCTCGATCAAAATCGGCATGCGCCTGGGCGACGACCGCTTCTACAAGTACATCCGCGCCTACGGGTTCGGCCAGCAGACGGGAATCGAACTTCCCGGCGAAACCCGGGGCCTGACAAAACCCCCGAGCCGCTGGTCGAAAGTCTCGATCGCCGCCATTTCGATGGGACAGGAGATCGGCATCACCCCTTTGCAGCTGGCCGGGCTGATTTCGGCCATGGCCAACGACGGAATTTATGTCGCACCCAGGATCGTTGCGGCCACGACGCAGCCGCAAGGCGCCCCCCAACGGATTGCTTTCCATCCCGTGAGCGAGCATCGCGTGTTGTCGTCGTTCACCGCCGCCGAAATGCGCCAGATGATGCAGGGAGTGGTGCTGCACGGCACCGGAACCAGGGCCCGGCTTATCGGCTACAGTTCCGCCGGCAAGACCGGCACGGGGCAAAAAGTCGATCCTCTGACCCACGCCTATTCGCATACGAAATACGTGGCTTCGTTTGCAGGCTTTGCGCCGGTGAATAATCCCGCGGTCACGATTGCCGTGGTCCTGGACTCGGCCGTGGGGTTGCATCAGGGCGGGCAGGTGTGCGCGCCGATATTCAATCGCATCGCGCAGCAGGTGCTCGAATATCTCCACACGCCCCACGATCTTGAAATTCCAACCGGCCGGCAGATATTGCTCACGCAAAAGAAGGTCAATGAAAAGGATCTCGAGGAAGGGTCCCCGGATCATCCCGGCGAACCCATTGACGTTGCCGATGCCGGCGGAGCCGAGGGCGCTTCCCCGGACCGCGGGATGACAGCGGCGCCTGCGGCCGGGCCCGGCCGAAGCCCCGGGGGAGAGGACCCCTCCCTCAGCCAGGGCGGGCGCGACGCCCGTCTCCTGCCCCTGGCGAACGGATCCCCTGCGGACGGGGTCGTTCCCATGGCGGCTCGCACCGAGACTCCCGCCCCGGCTGAGCACCCCGCTGCGCCGCCCGAGCGCCCGGACGGAGGGAAAGCAACGCCCGCAGCCGCCCGCGGCACCGTCGTTCTCGATGTCGAGCAGGGTGGAATCGTTGTGCCATCGTTTATCGGAAAGTCGGTCCGCTCTTCGATAGAACTGGCCGAATCGAACGGTCTCGACCTCGACGTAGTCGGCAGCGGCCGGGCCGAGGACCAGTCGCCCGCCCCGGGCGCCCACGTTCCTTCCGGCGCCCGCATCACGGTGCGCTTCGCCCGCTGAGCTCGAGCCTCCCGGCCCGCCAAGTCAGGCCCGGCCGAGCAGGCCGGCCCTCGGGACCGAAGACGGCAAAAACCAGCGCATGTTTCTCAGTTTCCAATAGAATCGATCGGATGAAGCTGGCCGATCTTCTCGCTGGCGCAGAGGTTCTCGGGCGGAGCGGCGATCCCCGCATCACCGGTGTCGAGTACGATTCTCGCCGCGTAAAACCGGGGGACGTTTTCGTTGCCCTGAAAGGGGAAACCAGCGACGGGAACTGCTTCACCGGCCAGGCGGCGGCGCAGGGGGCGGTTGCGGTCGTCACCGATTCGGATCAAACGCCGGCCGGTGTGGCCTGGGCAAGAGTGCGCGAGGCCCGGCGCGCCCTCGCCGTCGTCAGCGCGAATTTTTATGAACGCCCGGCAGAGAAGCTGGCCATTACGGGAATCACCGGCACCAACGGCAAAAGCACCACTGCGTTTCTGGTGGAATCCATGTTCGAGCGCGCGGGGCGAAAGAGCGCGCTCGTCGGCACGATCGAGTATCACATCGCGGACCAGGTCTTGCCTGCCCGGCACACAACTCCGGAGTCGCTCGATCTCGAACGATTGCTCCGCCGCGCCGTCGACGCCGGCGCCCGCGAAGTGGCGATGGAAGTCTCCTCGCATGCTCTCGCCGGGCAACGCACGTTTGGCATCCCCTTTGACGTGGCGGTGTTTACCAATCTCACCCGCGATCACCTCGATTACCACCGGACGATGGAGGAGTACTTTGCCGCCAAAAAAAAGTTGTTCCTGGGACTGGGCGCACCCCGGCCGCGCCGCGCGGTGATCAACGCGGACGATGAATACGGGCGGGACCTGATCGGGTTTTCCAGGCGGTGCGGTTCCGAAGTGATTACCTACGGAACGGCGAAAGCGGATGTTCATCCCGCGAAGCTGGAAATAACGGCCCGGGGAATTTCGTTTCAGATGGTCACCCCCGGCGACGTGGTTCCCGTAAACTCCCAGCTGATGGGGCGGGTGAATGTGCACAACATCCTCGCGGCCGGCGCCGCCGCCTATGCGCGAGGTTGCCCGGGAGAGGCAATGGCAGCCGGCATCGCCCGGTTGACGCGGGTGCCGGGGCGCTTCGAGCGTGTCGACTGCGGCCAGCCGTTTACCGTGGTGGTCGATTACGCGCACACCGACGACGCGCTGCGCAATCTCACCTCGCTGGCGCGTGAGTTTGTGAAATCGAGCGGCGGCCGCGTCATCACCCTTTTTGGCTGCGGGGGAGACCGGGATCGCGCCAAGCGGCCGCTCATGGGCGAAGCCGTGGGACGGGGCAGCGATTTCGTCGTCCTTACCTCGGACAATCCCCGCAGCGAAGACCCGCTCGCAATCATCAATGACGCGGCGGTCGGGCTGCAGCGGACGGGAACGAAATACGCGGTAGAAGCCGATCGAGGTCCGGCCATTCGCCTCGCGGTCGAAAGAGCCCGTCGCGGAGACATTGTGCTGGTTGCCGGAAAGGGACATGAGAAGGAGCAGATTCTGGTCTCAGGGCCGGTTCCGTTCAACGATGTGCAGGTGGCGGCGGAGGTCTTAGGCGCCCTGGGCTACGACTGCTCGAAACAAGGGGCGGGCGCATGAAGTTGCCGCTCGGGCGAATTGCGGAGTATCTGGCGGTCCCCGAAGATGCGCTGGGGGCGAATTTCCCGGGCGACGCGGAGGCTGCCGGTTATTCCATCGATTCGCGCACCATCAGACCGGGGGAGGTCTTTTTCGCCGTCCGCGGCGAGAAACTGGACGGACACGAATTTGTCGGCCAGGCGCTCGAACGAGGCGCGGTCGCCGCGGTGGTTGCGAAACAGAAAGAGAAATTTGCCCTCCGTTCGCCGGCCTCGGCCCCCGGGCCGTCGAGGCCGGTTCTGATCCCGGTCGAAGACCCCCTGCTGGCCCTGCAGAAGCTGGCCCGGGCGGTACGCCGCCGGTGGGCGGGGCCGCTCATTGCCGTGACGGGATCGGCCGGCAAGACAACCACGAAGGACGCGGTTGCCCGCCTGCTTTCGATAAAGTTCCGGGTGCGCAAATCGGAGGGCAACTTCAACAACCACTTCGGATTGCCGCTCATGCTGCTGAAGCTCGAGCCGGAGGACGACTGCGCGGTCGTCGAGCTGGGCATGTCCCACGCGGGCGAAATCCGGGCGCTCGCCCGAATCGCCCAGCCGGAAACCGGTGTGGTCACCAACATCGCGCCCGTGCATCTCGCGTTCTTCGAAGACATTTCCCAAATCGCGCGCGCCAAATACGAGCTGGTCGAAGCGCTGCCGACGACCGGCGCCGCCGTACTCAATGCCGACGATCCATTCGTCTCCGAGTTCGGAAGAAATTTCCCCGGCCGGGTGATCACCTACGGAACCGCGAAAACCGCCGTCGTGCGCGCCGAAAATATCGAGTCCCGGGCGGGCGAAGGGTCCGTGTTCGACGTCGTCCTCGGGGACCGCCGGGAGAGAGCCCGGCTTCGACTGGTGGGAACGCACAATGTATGGAACGCGCTGGCCGCGGTGGCCACCGCCGTGGACGAGGGCGTCGAGTTTGCTGAGGCCGTCGGCGAGCTCGCTCAACTCGAGCCCGGAGACAAGCGCGGTCAACTCGTCCGCATGGGCAAGATTACCGTCATCGACGATTGTTACAATTCCAATCCGAAAGCGCTGAATGCAATGGTGGATGCGCTGGCCCGGATGCCTGCGAAGCGGCGCATCGTGGTTGCAGGAGAGATGCTCGAACTCGGACCGCTCGGCGAAGACCTGCATCGCGATTGCGGGCGCCACATGGCCGAACAAGGGATCGATGCGGTCCTCGGGGTGCGCGGTCTTGCCGCAGAGACGGTCAAGGCCGCAAAGCAGGGGAGCGTCCGGGCCGAGTTCGTGGAGAGTCCGGAGGAAGCCGGCGAGTGGCTGGCGCGGGAAACCCGCGATGGAGATGCGGTCTTGCTGAAAGCGTCGCGCGGCGTGAAGCTCGAGAAGGCTTTGGAAGTATGGGAGCGCCGACGAAGCGCGGGCGGCCGGTCGCTCGCGGTCGGCCTGGAGTCTGGAGACGAACCGACGATCTAAGCATGCGGAGGGGTATTGCTCTACTGGCTGTTGTACCTGAAACTATTCCACTATTTCCCGCCGTTCCGGATTTTTCGCTACCTGACGTTCCGCACTGCGTTTGCCAGCCTCACGGCCCTGTTCACCGGGTTGATCATCGGACCGCTGGTGATTCGGCGCCTCCAGCTGTTTCAGATCGGTCAATATGTCCGCGAAGAAGGGCCCAAAGCCCACCAGAAAAAGGCCGGAACGCCGACCATGGGCGGCGTGTTGATCGCGATTTCCATCATCGTGCCCACGCTGTTGTGGGCGGATCTTACCAATCCGTTTGTCTGGATCGCCGTTTTCTCGACGGTCGCGTTTGCTTCCATCGGATTTGCCGACGACTATGCCAAGGTCACTCACAAGCGGAACCTCGGACTCACCGCCCGGGCGAAACTGGGTTTACAGTTTCTTGCGAGCGCCTTGATTGCCGTTGGGCTCATCCTCCTCGAGGCCCGCGGGCTGTATTCCACCCGCCTGGTCGTTCCCTTTTTCAAGCAGTTTCATCCGCCGCTGGTGATTGAGCGGCTCCTGCACAGCCCGGACCTGTGGCCGATTGCGTTCCTGCCTTTCATTGTCTTCGTCGTGTTCATCATCGTGGCTTCGACCAACGCCGTGAATCTAACCGATGGTCTGGATGGTCTGGCCATTGGCTGCACGGTCATCGCCGCCGGGGCCTTGACCGTGCTGACCTACGTCAGCGGTCATGCCACCTTTGCCACTTATCTGGGCCTGCCGCGCATGCCGCAGGTTGGCGAACTGACGATCTTTTGCGGGGCGATGGTGGGCGCGGCGATCGGTTTTCTCTGGTATAACGCCCATCCCGCGGAGGTCTTCATGGGCGATGTCGGCTCCCTGGCGCTCGGTGGAGCCATTGGGACCGTGGCGGTCCTGATCAAGCAGGAATTGCTGCTTCCCTTTATCGGCGGAGTCTTCGTGATTGAAGCCCTTTCCGTGATTCTCCAGGTCTCTTCCTATAAGCTGCGCAAGAAGCGGATCTTCAAGATGGCGCCCATCCATCACCATTTCGAGTTGCTGGGATGGTCGGAGTCGAAAATCATCGTGCGCTTCTGGATCGCATCGCTCATCTTCGCTCTGTTTGCGCTGACCACGCTGAAGCTGAGATAGCCCGGTTGGGATCGCCTCTTTCCCTGGAGTGCCGGAACTCTCCTCTACTCGGAATCAACGGGGCGGCGTCTGGGAGCGGCGTCCCACGGTCTCGGCCGTTATTTCGAGATCCCGATTCAATTGGATGGTTGCCGACAGGGCCTGCAAGCCGAAACGGAGATCGTTGAAATGAACCGCCGTGTCCGCGCCATCCACGGTTTCGGTCACCAGCGGATATTCCGCCCAGTCCAGATAAACCCGTCCCAGATACGACCGCCTGGCCACGAGCGTGGCCCGGGTTTCCGGGGGCTTCAAGAAATGCTCGAGTCCGTTGAGCTCTCCGGTTCGGGAATCGATGTTTGCGCGCACGAAAGATCCTGGAGTCTCCGCAACGGCCCGCCATTCGAACAAGTGCCAGAAGTAAGGATAAGCCGAAGCCCGCAGGGCGGGTGAGCCGTCGAACTGCTTCTGCGCGAGTTCGCCGAGCGCCCGGCGGTGCTCATGATCGCGCGCAGCGTATAAGGCCGCCATCGAGGCGAGCGCCACAACCGCCGCCCTGCGTCCGCGCGGGAACGGCCGGTTTCGCCGGAGGATTGCGGGCAAAACCAGCCCCCCGATCAAGATGATGTACAGAGCCGGCTCAAAGATGAAAACAATGTCCCACGAGTACCACGTCCCGGAAAACGGCCAGAACGGCCGTACGCCGTAGTTGTTCGTGTAATCGAGCAGGATGTGGCTGAGGCCGGCGATATAGGCGCAGAGAAAGAGCAGTCCCCATCGCGGCCGCAGGCCGGGGATGTTCGTGCGTCTTCGGCGCAGCCGCCAGGCGCCGTACATGAATCCGGTCACAAGTGCCGAGACCAGGATCAAGCCCGCGAAGGAATGGGTGAATCCGCGATGATGGGCAAATCCGTAGACCGGGCCCTTCAATCCCCAGAGGACATCGAGATCGGGGGCCTCGGCGGCGAGAGTCATCGTGGCGGTAGCGAGCGCGGTCTTCGAGTTGAATCCGGAGCGCGCCAAAACCGCGCCGGTCAGGAAGTGGGTAACAGGTTCCAATGCAAAGTTCTAACACAATTGCTCCGGCCCGTGAACGCCCGCCGCAAGGCCGGCTGTGTGCGGATCTCCTTCGCACCCCCGAATTCGCAGTTCAGGCATGGAAGGAGGACAATAGCGGCCTCTCCCTGGGCCTGAGGACCGTCAGCGCGTCCGGGACGATCGAAAGGGTAATCGGCAGGCAGCCGAGCAGCTCGCCGTCGGCCTCGACGTAAATGTCTTCCGGCTTCTCGCCGGCTACGCTGCGGCACCTTACGTGGTCGGCGTGTTCGAGCACAATCCCGGGCACGCCGTGAGGGAGGCCCAGAATTCCGCGAAACACGTACGCCAGATACAGGGCGCGATTGCCAGTGCGGCAAAGCACCAGGCGCATGTCGTTGCGCGCCAAAGAAGCGCCGGGAGCCAGTTCGCGCAGGACCCCGCCAAACTGGTTGATTCGCACCGCCAGCATCTCGGAAAGCCGCGGCTCGCGCTTCAGCGGGCCGCCATCGATCGAGAACTCCGCCTCGAAATAGCGCATGCGGTGCGTCAGCCACAAATGCAGAGCCTTGCTGTAATAGGCGAGCATGCCCAGCCGGTCTTTCATCAACCGATTGAGTTTGTAGAACAGGTGCGCGTCCAGGCCCACTCCGGCCGTTACCGTGAAGTATCGCGAGGAGGGAAGACCGTTAAAGTTGCGATAGTCGATTTTTCCGACCGCGATTCTGGCGGGCACGGCGTTGAGCAGGGCGCGGGCGGCAGCCCGGGGTGTCAGGGGCAGCCCGAGGTCGTGCGCCATGGCGTTGGCAGTCCCCAGCGGAATGATGCCCAGGGCCGCGTCCCGGCAGGCGAGGCCCTGGATCACGTCGTGGATGGTGCCGTCGCCACCGCAGGCGACGATGGTATCGAAGCCGTCGCGGATCGCCTTGCGCACCTGAGCGGCAGCGTCCGATGCGGCCCGGGTTGGGGCGATGTCCACCTCTACGCCGGCGGAGGTGAAGACCGATGCGGCGGACTCAACGTCCTCGACCCGGTGTTGCTTGCGGCGGCCGGAAAGAGGGTTGTAGAAGAGCGCGGCTTTGCGCACGGAGGCGCATTCCACCTCACGCCGCGGGGCGGACTCGGGCTGGTCTGAGACACGAGTCAAACTGATCGATTCTATAGGATGGAACTTTAATGGAGTGCAAATTTCCCTTTCCCGCGGGTTACCCCTGAGCCCTTGCGTCTCGAAATCCCCGCGGCTCCCGGCCCCCGGGAAAGACGGCTTTGCCGCGGCGGGGATCAGAGGATTTTCTTGCCGAAGGCGGAAAGCGCGAGTTCGACGGCCAGATCGGCGGTGCGGTTGTGTTCGTCGATCACCGGGTTTACTTCGACGATTTCGAGGCTCAGCAAGCGCCCGTGGTCGGCGATGATCTCCATGGCAAGGTGCGCCTCGCGGTAGGTGGCGCCGCCTCGCACCGGGGTTCCCACTCCCGGCGCATCTTCGGGATCGACCCAGTCCATGTCGAGCGAGACGTGGTATCCGGCGGTGCCGCGGCCGGCAATGCGCAGAGCTTCCTCGGTCACCGTGCGCATGCCGCGCTCGTCGATGTCGCGCATCGTAAAGACCCCTATGCCCGCGCGGCGCACATTTTTCTTTTCGACGGCGTCGATATCCCGCACCCCGACGAGCACGCAGTTTTCCGGGGCCACTTTGGGGGAGAAATTCAGGATGTTGGCGAGCTCCGGCGGGCCGAGACCCATGATGGCCGCCAGAGGCATGCCGTGAACGTTTCCGCTCGGAGAGCTCTCCGGCGTGTTGATGTCGGTATGGGCGTCGATCCAGATCAGGCCGATCTTCTGACCCTGCCGCCGATAGAATTCCGCTACCCCGGAAACCGTGCCCGCCCCGACCGAATGGTCGCCGCCGAGGACCAGAGGTACTTTGGCTGATTCCAGGGTTTTCAGGACGAGCTCTGCCGCTTTGGTGCAAGTGGCGGTAATCTCTTTCAGGTATTTTGCCGTCGGTTGGCCGGCCCGTTTCTGCTCGGCAATGGCCACCGGGATGTTGCCGGCATCCTCGACCACGTGGCCCAGCTGTTCCAGCCGGGCCTGGAGCCCCGCCACGCGCACGGCAGAAGGGCCCATATCCACGCCCCGGCGGGACTGGCCAAGGTCAAGAGGGACGCCGATGACCCGGATCTTCCGCGATCCGGGGCCGGACACGGCTGGCCCCGGCTTCATACACACACCGCCCGCCGCGCCGGGCCGGGGAACCGATGTCGGGCCTCGGCGACAGGAGCCGGGGGCGCGAAAAGGGGTCCCGTTTTTTCCTTGGGCAGGCGGAGGGCGGGACGGAATTGGGCCTCGCCGATGGAGCCGAGGGTCCGGAGCCGCCTGGATTTCGTGAACGATTGCATCGTCGAGCCAAGATGATCGATTCGAGGGCCGTAATCAAGCACGGATGTCTCTTGTTCCAGAACATCCGGCGCCGCCGGCGGCGAACCGGTTTAGGGATACAGCCGGTGCAGCGTCCGGGCGAACGGGATGGTCTCCCGCACGTGTTCGAGGCCGCAGATCCACGCCACCGCGCGTTCGACTCCCATGCCGAAGCCGCCGTGGGGAACACCTCCGTACTTGCGCAGGTCGAGATACCAGCGAAAGGCGTCTTCAGGCAAACCGTGTTCGCGAATGCGCTTGAGGAGCAGGTCGTAGGATGCGATACGCTGCGAGCCGCCGATGATTTCCCCGTAGCCTTCGGGCGCGAGCACATCCACACACAACGCCAGCTCCGGGCGCTCGGGGTCGGGCTCCATGTAAAACGCCTTCACCTGCGCGGGATAGCGATGAATCAGGACGGGCTTGTCAAATTGCGACGAGAGATAGGTCTCGTCGGGGGAGCCCAGATCGCCGCCCCATTCGAACCGGTTGTCGAGGGCGCCTTTGGCGTGGCCTTCGGCCAGCAGCTTCACGGCGTCGTCATAGCGGATGCGGGGAAACGGAGGCTCGACTTTCTCCAGCTTCGAGAGGTCGCGGCCCATCGTCTCAAGGTCCGCCCGGCGCCTCTCGAGGCAGCGCTTGACCAGAAAGCTGATGAGGCCTTCCGCCAAATCCATCAGATCTTCGAGCGTGGCATAGGCAAGTTCGGGTTCGACCATCCAGAACTCGGTCAGATGGCGGCGAGTCTTGGATTTTTCCGCGCGGAAGGTCGGGCCGAACGAATACACTTTGCCGAGCGCCATGGCCGTGGCCTCGATATAGAGCTGGCCCGACTGCGTGAGGTACGCCTGTTCGCCGAAGTAGTCGACGGGGAACAAGGTCGTGGTTCCTTCACAAGCGGCCGGCGTGAGAATCGGCGCGTCGGTGGACAGGAACCCGCGGTCGTCCAGAAAATCGCGGATCGCCCGGATGATCTCCGCGCGCGTGCGCAAGATCGCCGCCTGGCGCGGCGTCCGGATCCAGAGATGGCGGTTGTCCATCAGGAAATCGACGCCGTGCTCCTTCAACGAGATGGGGAACGGATCGGTCTCCGGGACACGCTCGACCACCCGGACCTGGGATACATCCAGCTCGTAGCCGCCCGGGGCCCGCTTGTCGGCGCGGACCTTGCCTTCGACGATTACGCTCGATTCCTGCGTAAGGTTCTTCACCGCCTCGAAGACCTCGGGGGAGACGGCATTTTTCGCCAGCACCCCCTGGATGATTCCGCTGCCGTCTCGAAAAATGGGGAACAGAAGTTTCCCGCTTTCCCGCAGGTTGTACAGCCAGCCGCGAAGGGTGACTTCGCGGCCTTCCTGGCCGCCGATTTCGGCGATGGTGGTGACGGGATGCATCTTTGAAATCATGCCCGCCGGAGGTAGCGGCGGAGAGACAAACTCTGCTCGCCGTTCGGTCGTCACGGGCGGGTGGTTACGCAGGCACTAAGGTTCCGAAAACCTGGCTCATCTTTTCAACCGCGTTGATCTTCTCGTCCTCCTCGATCTCCAGAAGCAGGGGCGGCTTGTGCGGCGCCCCGCTGAGCAGCTCCAAAGTCTGCTTCCAGTCGATGGCGCCGTCGCCCGGCCAAAGGTGCGAGTCCTTGTCTTTATTGTTGTCGTGAACGTGAGTCGACTGAATGTGGGGTTTCAGGGTTTCAAACGCCGTGGGCACGTCGCTCATCATGTTGGCATGGCCGGTGTCGAAGCAGACGCCAACGTCGTCGAAATGCGCGGTGCGGATAAATTCGACCAGCCGGTCCGGAGTAGAAAGTTCGTTGGGAATGTTTTCGACGAGCAGGCGGACGCCGAGCGGCTTGGCAAATGCCCGGAGATGCTCGACCGAGGTCATCGCCGCCTCGAATTTGCGCTCGTGGAAGGCCTCGTTCGGCAACCCGAGATGCTGGACCAGAAACCGGAAGGGAATGTGCTCGGCGAGCTCGATCGCGCGCTTGATCTCGTCCATGGCCGCGATGCGCGAAGCGCGTTCGGTGGATGCGATGTTGATGGGCGGAGAACCGGCGCGTCCCCACTCGTAGTCGGCGTAGAGCGGCGCGTGGGCGGAATGCAGCGAAACGCCGCTGGTGCGAAACCAGTCTGCGATTTCCCGTACGTGCGGGCTCGTGTAATCCAGGTGTTGGCGGGCAAGGAAAATTTCAATGGCCTGGGCGCCGCCGCTGACCAGTTTGTCCAGCAAACCGGGGTGCAGGCGCTCTTTCACGACGATGTAGGTGGATACCCCTCTTAACATAACGGATTCGCGGTGCAGCGCGCGATGGGCCAGGCCTGGAATGCCGGGAACCTTTGAGGCTAGCCCAGGGTGTGAGCGAGAGTCAACTGCGCGGAATCCATGCAACGGAACCCCGTCCAATTATTTGCGTTTCCCCCCTGGCCTTCTCTTCCCGGGGCCCGGCCTTTGCTTGCGAACGACCATTGCATAAGAGCTGCGTATCAACCGCTCGAGCTCCGCCGGGGGGACGACGTCCATGTTTTCCAGCATCACCCACTGGTAGCGGCCCACATAGGGAGCAGGGGAAACGCCCTCGCGTTCGGTCAGTTCGGCAAAGGTTTCCGGATCGCATTTGAATACCAGCCGGTGAGACACGCCTTCGAGCCCCGCCATCGCGAAGATCTTGCCCCCCACTTTGAAGCAGAGTTCGTCCTCCCACTGGACGTTTTCCGTGGTGTGGGGAAGCGAGAGGCAGAGGGCCCTCAGAGAATCGAGATTCATGCAGCTTCAGCCATGGACGATTTTCGAGTCTGGAATCCGGGAGCGGCGCCGTCGTCAGGCCTGCGCGCAGGGCCTCAATGTCCAAGTCCCCCAGCCGGGCCGCTCCCGGGCTCTGCCGTTTCGAGTGCCGCCATGATTCAGACCTGTTCGCGCGCCTCGCCCAGCGTGACCCTCACCTCCATTTTGCGTTTGCCGCGGTAGATGGTGACCTTCACGGTATCGCCGGCGCGATGATTGTTCATGATCTGGGTGAGCTGGGTCTGGTCCTGTATGTCCTGCTCGTCGATGGCCACGATCAGGTCTCCGCCAACCATGATGGGCGTGTTTCCGTAGAATGCCCGTTCGGTGCCTGCGCGCAGGCCGGCGCGATCGGCGGCGCTGCCGGGCACGACGCGTATGACGAGCAGGCCATAGTCGGCCGCTAACCCGAGCTGTTCCGCGATATCCGGGCTGATGGGGAGCGTGAGCACGCCGAGCACCGGGCGCCGCACCCGGCCGAGCGTAAGCAAATCGTTGAGGACGGCCTTGGCGGTGTTGATGGGGATGGCGAATCCGATGCCCGCGCTCTGCTCAACTCCCGGGTTCGAAGCAATCATGGTATTGATCCCGATAACCGCGCCGTGCCAATTGAGCAGCGGGCCGCCGGAATTTCCGGGATTGATGGCCGCATCGGTCTGGATCGCTTCATCGATGGTGGCGCCGTTCGGTTCCTGCACGGAGCGGATCGAGCTGACGATTCCGCTGGTCAGGGTGCCGGCCAGGCCGAAGGGGTTGCCGATGGCGTAAACTTTCTGCCCGACCTGCAGGTTGCGGGAGTCGCCGAGAGTCATGGGCGCGAGGTCCGGCGCCTTGATCTGGATGACGGCCAAATCGTGAGGACGGTCGGTGCCCACCACGGATGCGCGATATTTCTTGCGGTTGTGCAGCGTGACTTCGATCTGGCCGCGATTGGCGGAGGCGTTGGCGATTACGTGGAAGTTGGTCACAATATGGCCGTTGCGATCGATGATGAACCCCGAGCCCTCGCCTTCCTGCGGAACGGGACCGAAAAAGAAATCGAGCGCCATGGTTCTTGAGGTGATGTTGACGACTCCGCTGATGTTCCTGCGGTACACGGAGATGTTATTTTGCTCTTCCGAGTCGAGGGGCTCATCGTGGCTCGACGCCTCGGTAATTTCGACTTTGGCGGTGGGCGAATTTGCGGTGCGGAAGGTTCCTGAGCGATAGGTGGTGAAGTAAAAAAAAGCCCCGACCAGCAGGACCGCAAGCGCAACCGGACGCAGCAACTTCATCGTTCAAAACACCCTGCTTTCATCTGGAGTGAGAGAATCAGGGGCCGACGCCTTTTGGGGATCGGCCTTGATTTTCCTTGCTTTTCGAGACGGCAAAGTTCAACCAGGATTATAACTGGGCCGTCGTTTGACAACTTCGGTAAACCCTCGTTAGGGTTGAAGTTCCGGCACGAACCGATCGCAGGAACCTTGTCTAGACTGCAAACGACTTTTGGGCTGGCGCTTCTGACCCTCGGTACGCTCGCAGTCCACGGGTATCATCCCTACGCCGAAGATGCGGAAATTTACCTGCCCGGCGTCGAAAAGATGCTGCATCCGCAGCTGTTTCCCGCCGGCGGAGAATTTTTTGAGTCTCACGCCGGGCTCACGCTATTTCCCAACCTGATCGCCTTTTCCGTCCGGCTTACGCACCTGCCGCTCGAATATGCGGTGTTCGCCTGGCACCTGGCGTCGATTTTTCTCTTCCTCCTGGCCTCGTGGGAGCTGACGGGCGCCTGCCTGGAGACCGCTCTGGCCCGATGGGGCGCCGTCGCTCTGCTCGCCGCATTACTTACGCTGCCCGTCGCCGGAACTGCGCTGTATATCCTCGACCAGTACCTGAACCCGCGCAATCTGGCGGCATTTGCCGGCGTTTTCGCTCTCTGCCGGGTGCTCGAGAGCAAGTACCTGCGGGCCGGCCTTTGGCTGGCCTTCGCCGCGGCGGTGCACCCTCTGATGTCCTGGTTTGCGGCGTCTCTTTGCATGCTGCTGATCCTTGCGGAAAAGACTCCCCTCCGCCGGTTCCGGCAGCTGCAATGGGCAGCCGGGTTTCCTCTGACGTTTGGAAATTTCTTCGCGCCGCCCACGCCGGCTTACCGCGAGGCCATGCGCTTTCATATTTCTCACTTTCTCCCGCGCTGGAGCTGGTATGAGTGGCTGGGAGCGATCGCGCCGGCCCTGATTTTTGCGGGCTACGGCCGTCTGGCGCGCTCCCGCCGCCTGGTGAATCTCGAACGCCTGTGTTTTGCCTTGGTGGTCTACAACTTAGCCTACTTCGCCCTGGCTCTGGCCATCTCCATTCCAGATCGGTTCGAACCGCTTGCCCGCCTCCAGCCGCTGCGAAGTCTGCACCTGGTCTATGTGGCCCTGATCGCGGTCACCGGCGGAGTCCTGGCGGAGTACGTCTTGAAGAACCGGGTTTGGCGCTGGATCGCGCTCTTCCTGCCCTTGTGCGCCGGGATGTTTCTTGCGCAGCGCGCTCTGTTTCCGGCCAATGCTCAGATTGAATGGCCGTGGGCGAAGCCGAAAAATCAATGGGAGCAGGCATTTCTGTGGATCCGCGGCAACACTCCCCGGAACGCGCGCTTCGCGATCGACCCCTTTTATATGGGGATTTCCGGGGAAGGCTACACGGGGTTTCGGGCCTCGGCCGAACGCAGCCGCTTGGCCGACGCGCACAAGGACAGCGGCGCGGTTTCCATGTTTCCACCTCTGGCGGAGGAATGGTGGCAGCAGTTTCAAGCGCAGAAGAACTGGAAATACTTTGGCTTGGCGGATTTTCGGGGATTGCGCGCCCGATATGGAATCGACTGGGTCGTCATCGAGACCCCGGGCGTTCCCGGCCTTCTGTGCCCTTATCGCAACCAGGCGGTTTCGGTTTGCAGACTCAGCCCCGAGACTGCAGATTGAACATTGAACGTATAACGCGTGCGAGACCCCGTCTGCCCGGCGACTCTTCGGCCCGGAATTTCCCGGCCCGCAGGAACTTTTCCCAGGCCATCGCGGTCTAGATCAGATTCCTGAGGCCCGGTTGGCCTTGCTCCGGCATGTCCAGGCCCCGGTTTTCAGTGGTGCCGGCCGGCGGAGGCCGCGCCCCGGGCGTAGTAGCCGGCAGCCCCGGGTTCGAGCTTCCGCCCGTAGCCATTAAAAATCGGGAACTTTGCCCAGCCCCACTTCGCGAGCGCAAATTGCACGGTGGTCGCCAGCACGCCCAAGCCGTAGGTCAGGCTGCGGCGGAAGTTGATCGAGGAGGCTTCGGGGAAATACTTCGTCGGACACGATACCTCGCCGATTCTGAAGCCGAAGAACGCGCACTGCGCCAGCATCTGATTGTCGAAGACAAAATCGTCGGA
>Ga0123355_10000223_pt1 | contig 71620 bp, 57 predicted proteins | sample TergutEmb28metaG_3_FD_89872 | JGI IMG/M metagenome (GOLD analysis project Ga0123355, IMG submission 89872) | Embiratermes neotenicus P1 segment gut microbial communities from Petit-Saut dam, French Guiana - Emb289 P1 | ecosystem: Host-associated > Arthropoda: Insects > Digestive system > Gut ...
TAACCAAAATTAAAACAAGATGAAAAAAACGATGTTACTATTGGTGGCTCTGCTATTTGCAGGGGCACAAATGCTATCGGCACAACGTACTATTACCGGTACGGTAATCAGTGCTGACGACAACTTGGGTATCCCCGGAGCAACGGTTACTGTGAGAGGAACCACTACTGGAACCTCTACCGACATTAATGGTAGGTTCTCGCTCAGCGTTCCGACCGGAGCAACCCACTTGGTATTTGCTTTTATGGGTATGGAAACCCAAGAAGTTGAAATTGGAGCACGAACGACTATTGATGTTACTTTAACCAGTGGAGCCATCGGACTTGATGAGTTTGTTGTAACCGGTTTCGGTACCGTTCGAAGAAGCGCCTTTACCGGTACCGCAACAGCAGTATCAGGCGAAGCATTAGCGAGTCGTACAACATCTAACGTTATGAATGCTCTCGAAGGAAACGTGGCTGGTATTCAGATGACATCTGCAGGACAACCGGGTACTTCGGGAGAGATCCGTATCCGTGGTAGAGGGTCTATTTCTGCGGGCAACAATCCACTCATTATTATGGATGGTGTAACGTTTGAAGGAGAACTTTCAAGCATAAATCCGGACGATATTGAAAGTATCACTGTATTAAAAGACGCTGCTTCTGCTTCAATGTTCGGTTCGCGTGCAGCTAACGGTGTAATTCTCATTACAACAAAAACTGGACGTAATCAAGCAGGTTTCAATGTGAGATTTTCACAAGGTTTTTCGTCAAGATCAATTCAGGAATACGAAAGAGTAGGTCCTATGGAATACTATCAATTATTCTGGCAATCAAGAAGAAATACTCAGATGGGAGCATTTGTTCCGGCAACCGGTCTTTTCTGGAATCCTGCTTTGGAAGCTGCTGCGGGACTAAATGCATCTAACAATTTGATTGCTGACTTGGGGGGATTTAACATTACAAATGTTGAAAATAACCAGATTATACTTCCTGACGGAACGATTAACCCGAATGCATTCATTCCGGGAACTATCGCTAATGACTTGGATTGGTTTGCCCCTCTCACACGTTTGGGAAGACGTACAGAACTTTCGGTAGCTGCAAGCGCTGCAACAGAAGACTCGGACGTGCGTGCTTCTTTTGCGTTTGTTGATGAAGAGGGATACCTTATTTATTCGGGATTTCAACGTTTTTCAGGACGTGTAAATATGAATCATCGCGTGAACGAGTGGTTCAGAACAACTTTGAACGTTCACGCATCAACCTCAACTATGCAATTTACTAATGATGAAGGTTCTGCTTCTTTTGTTAATCCGTTTTTTGCCGCAAGAAATATGGGAGCTATCTTCCCTGTACATGCTCATGAACTAAGCACAGGTACGCGTCTCAGAAATCTCGCCGGCGAATACTTCTTCGACTTGAATCCTGGTCTTGGTAACTCCACACGAAATGGAGTGCCCGTTGCTGGGCGTCCTATGGGGGGGAATCGTCACGTTATAGCTGAAACTATGTGGAACTCGCGCTTTCAAGATCGCCACGCATTTGGAGGATTGACATCGTTTACGCTTCAGCCGGTGCCATGGTTGTCGTTTACAGCAAATACATCTTACGATTTAAATCTGCTTACGACTCAGGTTGGAGAGAACGCTATCATTGGAGATGGTGCACCACAAGGTCGTGCAAACACATTGCGTACGTCCATAGAAACAGTTACAGCACAACAGTTGATAAACTTTAACAGAAGTTTTGGACGTCACACGTTAGATGTTGTTGCAGGACACGAATTTTATATATGGAATCGGACAGAATTGTATGCTATGAGAGCAACCGAAATTGTTCCTAACAATCCAAACCTTTCAAATTATGTAACGACTCTTTCGTTAACAGGTTTCGAAGATGCTTATCGTTTGCAATCTTTTCTTCTCCGTGCAAATTATTCGTTTATGGATAGATATGCTTTCTCGGCATCGATTCGTAGAGACGGTTCTTCAAGATTCCATCCGGACAACCGCTGGGGTAACTTCTGGTCGGTAGGTGCGGGCTGGCGTATAGATCAAGAACAATTTATGAGTAACGTAACTTGGCTTCATTTATTGAGACTTCGTGCTTCTTACGGACAAGTTGGTAACGATGCAGGTATCAGCCTTTATGCTTTCCAGCCGATATTCCTTATCTCTGCTTTGGCCGGTACCGGTACAAACAACGCAGACTTCCCTGGCGTGCGTCAAACAAGCTTTGGTGCTCCTGATTTGGTTTGGGAATCTAACAACAGTTTCGACATTGGTCTTGAGTTCGGTTTCAGATGGGGACTTAGAGGAGATCTTGTATTCTTCAATCGTCAATCGGAAAACTTACTTTTCAACGTTCGTCTTCCGGGACAGGCAGGGCTACCGAGTTCTAACAGGCTAGAAAACATTGGTACAATGAGAAATCGTGGTTTTGAAATAGAACTTGCTTATGATTTCAGAGCAGGTGATTTCACTTGGACGCCAAGTATCAACATCTCTCATACGCAAAACAAAATTACAAGAATGGCTTTTGAAGGTCAAGCTATCACAACAGGACATTTTAGATGGGCTGCTGGACATTCAATCTATGACATCTTCACGCGCGAATTCCGCGGTGTAGATCCTCGCGATGGACGTGCATTGTATACTTGGAACACGGGAGAATTTACTGATCGTGTTGCCCCTACTGCACAAAACCACCGTGTAATTGAAGGTGATACGTTTGCATTAGCCGGTGCTGCCGCTGAAATGACATATACAGGGCACAATGCTATGCCGACGCTTATTGGAGGTTTTACCAATACATTTACTTGGAGAGGCTTTGACTTGAGCATCCTTACCACGTTCCAATTAGGAGGCTATGTTTTTGATAACACCTATCAAAATATGTTTAATGCAAATTCTGGTACCGGCGGTGCTTTGCACATTGATGCAGCGAATGCGTGGTCACATCCGGGACATGAAACCAATGTGCCTCGTCTGGGGTCTGCGTTCCATAATGACCACGTCATTGCGTCAACTCGCTGGCTCACCAGTGGCTCTTTCCTCTCTATTCGTGCGATCAATTTTGGCTATAACATACCAAGAGAATGGGCTAACAGAATCCATCTATCCAGTGCCAGAGTATTTTTCTCTGCTGAAAATTTGGCGATGTTTAGCCATCGCCAAGGCTTGAACCCACAACAAACCTTTAGTGGATTGGTGTCAAATGCTGAAGGTTTCATACCTGCACGCCTTATAACAGTCGGTGTTAATCTTAACTTTTAAATTCAACAATCATGAAAAAAATAACTTTAATTTTAGGTGTCTTAGCGATTTTATCGCTGGGACTGATGACAAAAAGCTGTAGTTTAGATACGGCTCCAACGAATAGCATGCCTATTCAAGACTTGGAAACGCTGGAGGGTATCGAGTTGGTTCTCAATGGGCTTCACCGTTGGATGTACAACCAAACAAGTATTCAGGGAAATACCTCTCAAGCTGCTGGTGGACAATCTCACACCATGCTTATCGCAGATCATCTAGGAGAAGATATGATCATGAATCTCAGTACTTGGTTTAGTGCCTGGATAAATTGGACAGGAACACGTCTATTCAACTCTGTAGAAAACCTCATTCTACACGGTTATTACTACGTAATGATTGGCGGTGCCAATACAATTTTGGAGGCTATTGATAATATAGAAGTTCTAACTGAAGGAGAAGCACGAAGAAGAGACATGCTGAAAGGAAATGCTTTGGCTTACCGTGCATTTGGACACTTTATGGCAGTACAATTCTTTGCTAATCGCTATGTGCCGGGTGGAACGAATGACCATCTCGGAATTGTATTGGTTACCGAACCAACGATTGAAGCGATGCCCCGTTCTACGGTTGCTCAGGTTTATGCACAAATCAACGCTGATTTGGAACAAGCAGTTGGATTATTGACCGGCAATACAGCAGTTCCTTCTCACAAATCATACTTTAGAGCAAATACAGTACATGGACTTTTAGCACGTGTAGCATTAACTCAAGGTCGCTGGGAAAGAGCTGCAGAACATGCAGTATTGGCTCGTGAAGGAAGATCATTGGCAACAGCAGATCAATTGTTGGATGGTTTCTATACGATTTCAAACCCTGATTGGATTTGGGGTTCGGAGCATCAAGACGCCCATACTACATTCTTCTTCCCGCTTACGGCTCATCTCTCGATGAATTTCAACTCTGCGGCAGTCAGAACGGGTCCACGAATTATCAACCACGAACTATACTTATCGATGGCTGAGAACGATGTCCGTCGCTATTGGTGGGACAACCGTCCGGGATCGCCATTTCCGGGGATTACCAGTGAGTGGGTTGCAGTAGGTCCTGCAGCAGGCATAGGTATGGACACTACTATATGGGGGAGCGGACCTGATAGAACACCTTATATTCAAATGTCATATCCGGAACTTGCAGAGCTAGGATTTGTGTTACCGAGATTTGGTGTTAGAAAATTCCTTTCGAAAGGTCGTACAACCCCTACGGGTTCTGCGGATATGTCAGATCTGGTTCACATGCGCGTTTCTGAAATGTTCTTGATCGAAGCTGAAGCTCAGGCAAGATTAGGAGACGATGCAGCAGCTGCTGCTGCATTGACAGAACTTATGGAAGTTCGTGAACCTGGTTTTGCACCAGGTAGAATAGCCGGTGAAACAATACTCGAGGAGATTATGCGTAACCGCCGTATCGAACTTTGGGGCGAAGGATTCAGATTCTTTGACCTCAAACGTCAACACCTCCCATTGCAACGTACAGCAGCACAAGGATGGACTACAGCGGTAGCACCGACAGCGACATGGTATATTCCTCCGACTTCTACAGATTGGACATTCCCTTTCCCGTTGCAGGAAATGAACGCCAATTATAGACTCGTACAGAATCCACTGTAGAAACTTTACAAAAAAACAACCCCGAATCGGGGTTGTTTTTTTCCTTTTTTAGAGTACCAACAAAAAAATAATCGCTATGACTTTTTTTCTAAGAATAATACTGCTGGCTACTGCGACAACGCTGATTATGATCGCTTGTAATACAACGAGAGAAGAAAACACATCGCTTGTCAATCGATGGATGTGTGAAAATGTGGTAGTTTTAGATATGGTATTTAAAGACACTTTGAATCCGCCTCCCCTTCTAGCACAAATGACTCTTGCTCAAGTTCTGTCGGAGGCTATGACTAATGCAATGTCTGGATTTATTTTTGATATTCGCAATGACGGGAAAATGATTTTGACAACCGCTGGCGGTTTCATTTTTCACGAAACAACATATACTGTTGAAAACAGTATCCTTGGTATTTCATACAACGACCAAACAGTGCGGGGTTTTTATCAGATTCGTAGAGACATGTTAGGCTGGGATGTTTACCTGCAATACCTGCTTGATTTGTTCAAAGAGTTTGATTTAGAAACAGATTTTTTTAAAGAGCTCAATCTTGGCGATTTTGAATTTGACGGTGAGAAATTAGGGTTAGAAAATGCTGTTGTTAGTGTGGAATTTAGGAAACTATAATTGAAATACAACTTGAAACATTAAAACAATCACTATGAAACGTCTACTAATTTTAGCCATTTGTTTGACTGGTTGCTTGTTTGCAGAAGCACAACTCAACAATATCACAACAACAAATCCGCGTTTTTATGGAGAATTTAAAGAAGGTTATGTTTTTTTTACGGATGGAGATCCTATCAATGCACTGTTGAACTACCATTTTGTTCTGCGAGAGATGCAATTTATCGATCCTCAAAATGGCAATCTTTTCAATTTGTCTAGAAATCTGGAAATAACTCATATTGAGATAGGCGAGGATATCTTTGTGCCGATCAGAAGAGAAGGTTGGGGAGTAGTTATTCTAAATGGTACTGTTGCTCTGCTTGAAGAAACGCGCTACTTTCCTGAATCTAGAAGGCGTGTTTATGGAACGTCTATAGCAGGAACATCACCTGCATCGACCAATCTAAGGAATCTTAGTGGTGCCGGCCTTGTTGCGGCAGGCTTGTGTTCTGCCGGTGCCGGGATAGGCGGTGGAGCAGTTGGCACTTCGTCGATCACGCATTCAACACCACCAACGGAATATCGGGTAGAAACACAATACTGGTTAATGAAAAACCGCAACGCCTATGCTGCCACGAGACGAAATTTTCTCAGAGTTTTCCATGAAGTTCGTCCCCAACTCGAAGCATTCATCAGCGAGAACAATATTGATTTTCGAAACGAACAACATTTACGCGGACTGACTCTATTTGCAAACAGCTTGCTAATGCAAAGGTAGGCTGAAATTTGCCTATACAAAAAAACCGCTCCAATTTGGGACGGTTTTTTTTGTATAAATCGGAAAAAATAGGCTTAAAGGACAAAATTTAGGATAAAACTCTATAAAACGTTTACGCTCCAAACCTCCACGTCAATCTCGCACCTACCATTCTCGGGGCTCCGGGAACAAAGGTAGGAATACCAAACATTGCACCGGTATTACCTGCTCCAATAAGATAATTCTCGTTAGTTAAATTATTACCAAACATGGATAGTGTCAATCGCTGTTGCTTGAAAGTTACAGCAAGGTTTGCGTTTAATAAACCATAAGCATCTTGCTCAATACCAGGATCATTGGCATCTTCAAAGAAAATATGACCTTGCCATCTGAATGTTGGTGTGAACGTTAAACGGATATTATTTGCTACGTTGAAACCTGCCGTAAAACCGAGTAAAAAACTGTGTCTCGGAGTGAGTCGGAAAACGTTACCTGCCATCGCTTGCGGATTGCCGTCATTATCTTTGTCATCGAACGTTGCATGTGTGAATGCATAGTTTCCAAACACAACTAAATTATCATTAACCAAAAATCTTCCGGAAATTTCAGCACCAAAGTTAGTGGCACTTCCGGCATCAAATTGACCAAAATTCATACCTTCCCATTTCCACGATTGAAAACCTCTGTAAAGTTGATAAAACAACGATATATCGAACATCAAACGGCTATCAACAATTCGGTATCCGACATCAAAGCTATGCAAAGTTTCGGCATCGATAATCTGTAATTCGCCAGCTGAATTGTATTGAAGTACATTTGGGCGATGTCCTCTCGAATAACCTGCGAAAACATTGCTACGACTACAAATGTCGTATTTCAAATTTGTACGCCAAGTGAGTGCGGAAAACGAACGGTTTGTTCTTGGATTTTCAATCGGAGCAAAAAAGAAATTAGGTGCCATCCCTGTCAACATTCCAAGTGCAGAGGGGGCTCCATCGCTGTGCCATGCACGATTTTCGATTGAAAAATTTTCAAAGATTCCACGCACGCCTGCAGTAAGACTTAATCTCGGAAGTATGCGATACGTCGCATCAAAAAACACATCAAACGCACGGTTTATAGCTTCGGTATAGTTTTTTTCTTCGTGAAAATCCGGAAGAGGAATATCAAACGGTTGCCCAATCATCCATCCCGGTATAGCGGGCATTGAAAATAGATTTGGAACTATTGGCAGTCCTGGCGGTATTGGCGTGCTTGGTGGCAAAAACATCGGCAGAAGAAGACCAAACAAATACTGCTCGTTAAACGCAAACTGATGGGTGTGGCTCACTTCTTCTATCCAAAAATTCACACCTGCAATGCCCGAAAATCGGTTACCATCAGAAAAATTATAGCGAATTTCCTGTGTAAGTTGTGCACTGTTTACAAGTTCTCGCATATCCATAATTGGAAATGGCGAGCCATCGGCATCAAATCTGGAGTTTGCAGAAGCATCGAAAAACGACGTAATCGAACTAATATAATTCCGTTCGTTGAAGTGATATCTCATGTTGAGAATGGTTCCGAAAATTTCACGTCTGTTGTGAAGATCTTCGCCTCTGCCATTAAGAGATGAAAGACTTGCCACACGGTTGAAAATATCTGTTTCGCCATCTGCATTTGGAAATGTTCGGCTCATAAATGCGGTTCCGGGTGCGTTGTCACGTTGATAATTTACGATTAAATCGGCGCTGAAATTACTGTTTTGCGGTGTAAATGATGTTGAAAACCTTCCTCCGAGAGTATTCTTCCCGTTTAGCGTTCCACCTTCTGTGTTTCTCACGAAACCATCGTGATAACTGTAAATTCCGGCAATTCGAAATGAAAGCACATCTTCAATTGCAGGCAAATTCAACGCACCTTCAAAATGCATCATACCAAAATTTCCAAAACCGGCTGTGAGATGCCCGCCAAACTCATTGGTCGGTCTTCTTGTGATAAAATGTATTGCTCCGGCTTGCGCACCTCGTCCAAAAAGCGTACCTTGCGGTCCTTTCATCACTTCGATGCGTTCCATATCGTAAAGTTCCGTAACTGCCATGGTAGCACGACTAATCGGCACATGATTCAAATACACCGAAACGCGAGGTTGAGCCGTCGGACTGACTTCGTCACTTGTTAGTCCTCGAATAACCAAATTCGGGCGTCCGGGCGTTTGCGTAAGGATATTAAGGCCGGGAACAAAACCTGCGAGTTGTTCCATCGTTGCGATATTGGCGTTTTCGAGCGTTCGAGCCGTAATCGTTGTAATGGAAGCGGGAATATCGAGCAGTCTTTGATCGCCGTGTTGAGAAGTAATCGTTACCGCATCTAATTCCATAATCACATCAGGCTCTGCTTCCTGTGCTTGTACTATGGTTGCAAAAAATATAAAAATAACGGGTAAAAACACCCCTGTTTTTAGGAAAATTTTCACGGTTTAAATTGTTTTTTGTTCCTGTAGGGGCGGGGCATGCCCCGCCCCTACAAAAATTATTTGATTCGGTACGCCATCAAAGCATTGCCATGACGAACAAACAAAACACCATTATAAATCACAGGATGTGCCCAATGTTGATCCGTCCCCAAAGTGATTGGAAATCTACTGACAATATCAAGACGCTCCATATTTGGTCTTGCAAGAATCATTTCGCCTCGTTCCGTATAGATATAAAACATGCCGTCTGCAAGAATTATAGCTCCGGTACCAATAGAGTTGTCCGTAAACACAACTTCTCCGGTGTACCAATTCATCAAAAACCAAATGTTTGGCCGTTCGGCAGAACTCAAAACATAATTACCAAATCTCATCGCATGACCGCTTCTGCTAGTTATGTCCGGATTTGTCCAAACTTGTTCTACATTTCTTCCGCCATTGGTCAAACGTAACATTTGAGCTCCCGTAGCATGAGAAGTCATCGTGAAAAGCATGTTATCATGGTAAACTACTGTGTTTGGGTGCTGAGTTGATCTGCCGGGATGTGCGTGATACCAAAGGAGTTCTCCGTTTGAAATATCCAAACCTATAATGTGGTTAGTCATTTTGACAACAACTTGAGGAACTTCTTGATCATTGAGAAAAATAGGAGCATTGAAGGCTCCGCGACCACCGGTTCCTCTGGAAGTCCAGATTGTTTCTCCCGTTATTCTATTTAGTGCCATAACATTGTTTTCTTCTCCACCCGGGGCGATAATTAGTTTTTCGCCAACAATCAAAGGTGATCCCACCCAGCCGTGTCGGATATTTTGAGCACCAAAATCCTCAATATAATTCTTTCTCCAAAGTTCTTGCATGGTTGCGATATCATAAGCGATTAAATCCATCATTCCGCTGACGACATATATTCTTCCATCGTAAGGTACGACTGTGCTGCGAGACCCCGCATAACTGGTAACCCATTCGGAACTGTATTGAATGCGATGCAAAAGATTTCCTGACAAATCAAATACGAATAAATAGCCCATATCTTCGATTTCTCCGGTAACAAAAATTTTGTTTTCTGCAATAGCAACAGAACTGTGTCCGTTACCCAATCCTTGGAAATACCAAAGCATTTCCGGACCTTCGGCAGGCCAAGAATTCATTAATCCGGTTTCTTTGCTGAAAACGCCGGTGCGATCAAATCGCCATTCTACAATGTGTTGTGCCGACAAAGAAAATCCGACAAACAGAAAAATCAGAAGGAAAAAAAATTGTTTCATTGTTATATGTGTTTTTTGTTAATGTTCTTTTTGCTCGACGGCGGTAGAACCTGTAAAAAAAGAACGACGGAGGCCGGAGCCTCCGCCGAACAGAGTTTTTATCGTATTCTGTACGCCATCAACGTATTTCCACGACGAACATACAAAACGCCATTGAAAATTACCGGATGTGCCCAATGTTGTCCGGTACCTAAATCTACACGAAAACGGCTGACCAAATCAAATCTTTCCGGATTGGCTCTAACTAAAGCCATATCTCCGCGATCGGAATAAAAATACAGCATACCGTTGCCATCAGCAATGACTGTTCCCGGCGAAAGCGTATTATCTCTCCATGCAATTTGACCCGTGTACCAATTCACAGCATGCCAAAATCTCATCGCACGTGCATCTCCGCCCATATAAACATAATTCCCAATTCTTACGATACCGCCGTGCTTGGACTTGAGGTCGTCATTTTCCCATACTTTTTCAACTGAACGACCACCATTTGTCAAGCGGAGCATGACAGATCCTCTTTCGTAGCCATTGCTAACCAAAATCATGCTCACACCGTCATAAAGTGGCGAGTTTGGATTAATACCTCTGATGCTTGGGAAAGGATGCGACCAAAGTACGTTTCCGGTCGTAAGTTCCAGTCCAAGAATATGCTGCCCCATTGTAGTTACAATTTGCGGAACGTCTTGATTGGCGATAAAAATAGGGGAGCAATATCCCGGTGGGTCGCCCATGCCCGGAGATGACCAAATTACTGAGCCGTCAGCAACATTCAAAGCAAGAATGTTGTGTTCTGTTCCTCCTGCAGAAAGAATAACTTTGTTGCCAACAACAAGTGGCGATTCTGTCACGCCATGTGTAACATTTCTACCTCCAAATTCAGTAATGGCATTTCTTCTCCAAAGAATGTTTAGTGTGTTTTGATCGAAACAAATCAATTCTCCAAGTCCGGTATGAACAAAAATTCTGCCGTCAACGATGGTCGGTGTCGCACGTGTGCCGCGGTGGCTATCGACCCATTCTCCGCCGTATTGCACTCTGTTCAACAAATTGCCGTTCATATCAAAAACGAAGAGATATCCCATACCTTCGATCATTCCTTGAACATAAATTTTGTCCGAGTCAATGGCTACCGAAGAGTGTCCTTCGCCCAAGCCATCAGCGTACCACAGCAATTCCGGACCGGCTTCAGGCCATGATGTTAAAAGATTAGTTTCATTGTAGATTCCGGTTCGGTCGTTCCTCCACTGAATGTTAGTTGTGTTTTGTGCCGACAGCGAAAATACGACACACATCAAGGTTAAAACAAGAGTTGCTTTCATACGAATATTTTTTTTAAGTTTTACAAAATTTCCACAAAGATACGAAAAAAATCGCACAATTCAAAAAAAAATCGTATCTTTGTGGCAACAAAAAAGACAAAAACATGTTTCTACAAACTGCAAATCCCGAAATTCTTGGTCAAGACGGCCTACCACCTATCGTAACAACCTCAGAAAGCATTCCTGTCCTCCAATTGGCTATGCACGGCGGATGGATTATGATCGTGTTGTTAGTGTTTCTAGCCATCGCTATTTACATTTTTATCGAACGCCTGATTTTGATCAACCAATCCTCGAAAGAGCCGAGTAATTTCATGAATACGATTCGTGATTTTGTTCACGACGGTCGTTTGGATTCGGCAAAATCACTTTGTGCCAACACTGACAGTCCGATTGCACGCATGATCGGAAAAGGTATTTCGCGCATTGGAAAACCGCTCAACGACATCAATGCTGCCATTGAAAATGTTGGAAAATCCGAAGTTGCGAATCTCGAACGCCGTTTAAGTTGGCTTTCTACAACAGCAGGAGCTGCACCCATGATTGGATTTTTGGGAACAGTTATCGGCATGATTCAAGTGTTTTTTGCTATGGAATCTGCCGGAGGAAATATTGAGGTTGCCATGCTTTCGGGAGGTATGTACTTAGCAATGGTTACCACCGTTGCAGGCTTGATTGTTGGTTTGATTGCCTATATTTGCTACAATTATTTGGTGGCCCGTATCGAAAATATGGTGTTTGTTTTAGAAGCAAGAGCAGCCGAGTTTATGGATTTATTGAACGAACCTGTAAAGTAAAAAACTATGCCTATTACAACCAGACATAAACGTTCGGATCAATTCAGCATGGCATCTATGGCGGATTTGGTTTTTCTGTTGTTGATTTTCTTTATTTTGTTGTCAACATTAGTTTCTCCGAATGCGATTAATATTTTATTGCCAAGGAGCGAAAGCCGAACCATGGCAACGCAAACCACAACAGTTTACATCAATGAATTTGCAGAATTTTTTGTAGAGGGTATTCCTGTGAGAGAAGATCAATTGAAATCTGCCATTTTTCCTCGCATTGCCGATGAAACAAGGGCTACCGTTGTGTTGCGTTCCGACCAATCGGTTCCTTTACAATATGTGGTTTATGTAATTGATGCCGTGAATTCAATCAACGCAAGGCACGGCACCGAACATCGAGTTATTTTAGCAACTTCGCCCAGATAATGCTCAACGAACGTCAACGAAATACAATTGCGATATCATTAACTGTAGTCTTTTTTGGATTGCTGTGGATTTTGCTGTTGCTTCTCACGTTGAAACGCCCGTATCCGCCACCGCCGGAATTTGGTGTGGAAGTGAATTTGGGAATGAGTTTGGACGGTGTTGGTAATATTCAACCGGATATTCCTTCTCAAGTTTCACAAGTTACACCTCCTCCACGAGCAGCAGATGAACATCTTGCAACGCAAGATGACAGTGACTTTGCCTTGCCGGCACAACGAGACCCGGCACCTACACCAACGCCTACACCTACTCCCGAACCGGAAGTTCAACCGGAACTCGAACAACCGCAAATCAACCAACAAGCCCTGTTCCCGCCACGAAGACCTACCGAAGGTGGTAGCGAAGGCGTAACCGGACGTCCCGGCGATCAAGGTCAGGAAGATGGCACAAGAGAAGCGACAGCACATGTCGGTGCTCCCGGTCCCGGTGGTGGAATTTCGTTCAGCTTGTCCGGACGACAAGCGAACAATTTAGCAACTCCGGTGTATGATTCTCCCGATCAAGGCACAGTGGTTGTAAGAATTCAGGTTAACCAGCAAGGTACTGTTATTCGAGCAGAAGCCGGACAAAGAGGTACAACCGTGAATGACAGAAATCTTTGGCGCGAAGCCGAAAGTGCAGCCTTGCGATCAAGTTTTATGCCGGATGCAAATGCTCCTGATGTTCAAGTGGGAACGATTACATATCGTTTTGTGAGGTTGAATTAATATGCAATTTTTCAAGATAACACCCCGAATCTGCTTTCTTTTCGCTGTTTGTGCGTTCTTTATCGTTCGAGAAGCATTTCCAAAACCAAATACCGTCATCCTTATTTTAACGCTTGTTTGGATTGCGGACTTGATAATTGATTATTGGTTACGAACAAACAAGTCACAACTTCCGCAACGCACATTCAAAATATTTTTGTGGGGATTTTATGCTTCGATTGCGAGTTTGGTGCTTTTAATTTTGGGTCTTTTAATCTTTGGCTCTATAGCTCACTGGGCGCCGATTTTGAAAGTTTACGTTTATGGCATTTTATTGGCGGTCGCGATGACAAAAATTAGTTTGGCAAAGATATTTGTTTTGCAATTTTTATTATCGAAGATTCCTTTTGTAAATAAAATCTCCTTGCCGAAACGTTGGTTTCAAGCAAGTGTTTGTATCGCTGTTTTTAGTATTTTTGCGATGTTTTACGGCTCAATTTTTGAGGCGTTTAATTTGCGAGTTCGGCATGTCAAAATTCAAGATCAAGCATTGCCGAAAAATTTCGAAGGTTACAGAATTGTGTTATTTTCGGATATGCATATCGGCAGCCAAATTTCGACACGTTATGTGAGAAGATTGGTTGATTCGATCAATGCACAAAATGCGGACTTGGTTGTTTTTGCCGGGGATATGGTAAATTTTCATTCGGCAGAACTCGTGCCGTTTGCGTCTTTATTTTCTGAAATTCGTGCGACAGACGGTGTTTTTGCGGTTTTAGGCAATCACGATTACGGCGGTTATTTAAGATGGGAAACTCCGGAAGACAGCATAAACGATATTCAAAACTTATTAGATCTATACAAATCGATGGACTGGAATGTTCTGCGAAACGAGCACGTTTGGCTTCATCGTGGAGAAGATTCGATTGCTTTGGCAGGCGTAGAAGTTTACAGCAATCACAGAACTCGTCGTTGGAAAAATCTTGCCGACACAGAAAAATCCTTGAAAGGCGTTTCCGAATCGGATTTTATTGTAATGATTACACACAATCCCGAACATTTTAATGAAAAATTGCAGATTTATTTTCCATATGTCAATCTCACGCTTACCGGACACTCGCACGGCGGACAAGTCGCACCCGGAATAAGACGACATCGGCTTAGTGTGGCACGTTTGGCGTTGCATCATTGGCGAGGGTTTTATGAAATTGATGGGCAAAAATTGTTTGTAGATACAGGTGCCGGTTTTAATATGTTTCCGTTTCGATTTAAGATGCCGCCAAGCATTTCAGTACTCGTTCTTGAACGGTAATTATCGAAAAAAAACAAAAAAATTTGGAATTTTCAAAAAAAAGTAGTATCTTTGCAGTCCGATTTTCGGAAATGGGAGCTTAGCTCAGTTGGTTTAGAGCACCTGCCTTACAAGCAGGGGGTCGTGGGTTCAAATCCCTCAGCTCCCACAGAAAAAAGTTGCATTGCAAGTTTTTTCAAAACAACGGTCCCGTAGCTCAACTGAATAGAGTACTTGACTACGGATCAAGAGGTTTCAGGTTTGAATCCTGACGGGATCACAAAAAATATGCATGTAGGGGCGGGTTTCAAACCCGCCCCTATTTTGCAAAAAAAATCGGAAATGACCGGAAAACAAAAAAAGAAGAAAAATCTGATCCAAGAATTTAGAGATTTTGCAATTCGTGGCAACGTGATTGATATGGCTGTCGGTGTTATTATCGGTAGTGCATTTGGAAAAATTGTCGCTTCGCTTGTTGCAGACATTATTATGCCCCCAATTGGTGTACTGATCGGTGGAGTCCATTTCGAGGAGTTAAGTGTCGTAATCAAAAAAGCTGTAATCGAAAATGGCACAGTAGTAGCTCCAGCCGTTGTTATCGGCTATGGAAACTTTATACAAACAATCGTCAATTTTGTGATTATTGCTTTCTTTATTTTTCTGTTTGTCAAAGGCATCAACACACTTAAAGAGAAGTTCGCAAGTGTTGCGGAAGAACCTAAGTCTAAAGAGCCAAGCAATGAGGAAAAGCTTTTGACGGAAATCAGAGATCTTTTGAAAGAGAATAAAGAGAACAAAGAGCGTTAGAGTTATATATCTCAACATTTTTTGTATCTTTGCAAATTGTTGAGAAAAATTATGTCGTTACCCAAGTTATTTTCGCCTTATTTTTCGGCGTTAGTCGAGCCTTCCGACCGCGTTTTAGTGGCGGTTAGCGGAGGTTTGGACTCGATTGTACTTTTGGACTTGCTGAAAAAACATAGTCTAAACGACTTGGCAATTGTGCATTGTAATTTTCAGCTTCGTGGAAAAGATTCCAACGAAGATGAAAAATTTGTAAAAAACTTAGCAAAATCTTATGGATTACCGATTTTTCACAAGCGCTTTGATACCAAAGCCGAGCAAAAAAAATCGAAAGAATCTGTTCAGATGACTGCACGAAACTTGCGTTATACCTACTTTTCGGATGTGTTGGAAAAAGAAAATTACGATTATGTCGCCGTTGCACATCATGCCGATGATCAAATTGAAACATTTTTCATCAATCTCTTGCGAGGATCGGGTGTCAAGGGTTTGCGGGGCATGCTCCCGAAACGAGAACAAATTATTCGTCCGCTACTCAAGTTTTCAAGACAAAATTTAGAAAATTATGCCGAAAAGAATAATCTCGAATACCGAGAAGACATAACCAATTCCGACGATTACTATTTAAGAAACAACATTCGCCACAACTTGATCCCTTGCTTGGAAACGTTTGATAAATCCGCAAAAGCAAACATTTTGCAAAGCATGGAAAATCTGCAAAGTTTAGAAACACAATCTTTGCAAGACCTCGAAACTTTACAAAAATGTGGTTTCTCTGCAAGACAGATTCGTTCCATTCAGAAAGCCGAACATTCAGGCAAACAATTTGCCTCGAAAACACACCGTGCAATTACACATAACGAACAACTAATCATCGAACCGCTGGCGCGGACTTGTAGTCCGTGCCAACAAATGACAATAAACATTGTCGATATCAAAGATTTCGTATTAAATACCAATCCCGAAGTTGCACAATTGGATCTCGACAAGCTCCGATTCCCGCTAACCTTGCGACATTGGGAAAAAGGCGATTTTTTCATACCTTTCGGACAACGGGGCAAGCAAAAGTTGAGCGACTTTTTTATCAATCAAAAATTGTCTCGTTTTGACAAGGAACGGATTTGGCTACTTTGTTCAGGTAATGATATCGCATGGATTATCGGGCATCGCATCGATAATAGATTCAAGATTTCACATACAACCAAGCGGATTCTGGTCGTTGACCTATCCCCGAACAACTAATTTTTTAGTTGCATAACTATATTTTTAGTTATATAACTAGGTTTTTAGTTGTAGTATCGGAAATCATGGAATTTTCAATATTTTAACATTTTTTAAGGTTTTTTTTATACGAAAATTGACTTTTTTGCGTTTATATATAGTGGGTGGCTTCGACTCCGCTCAGCCACCGGTCGTTGAGCGGAGTCGAAACGACCTTTAACCTATATATAAAAAACCATGTTAAAAGACCTGTTAAATCTTCTGTATCCTTTGCAATGCTTGGCTTGCAAAAAAAATCTACATCAAAATGAAACTCTGATTTGTTTGGACTGCTTGTTTCATCTACCCAAAACAAATTTTCACAACGACCCGAATAACGCAGTTTGTCAACTGTTTTGGGGACGTGCCGAAATAGAAACAGCAACTGCCTTTTTATTTTTTACCAAATCCGGAAGAGTTCAACACCTCATCCACCAGCTGAAGTACAGCAAAAAACCGGAAATTGGCGTTTATTTGGGAAAATTATTTGGTAAAGACTTACTGAAATCGCCCAGTTTTCAAAAAATTGATGTGATTATTCCGGTGCCTTTGCATCCCAAAAGAACGAAAGTCAGAGGCTACAATCAAAGTGAAAAAATTGCTGACGGATTATCGCAAACAATGAAGATTCCCGTAGATACAACTTCGTTTGTTCGTCGCACAAACACCGAAACCCAAACGCGTAAAAATCGCTTCAGCCGCTGGGAAAACGTGAAAGAAGTATTTTCTGTTGATAATGAAAATGCTTTGAAAAACAAACATATTCTGCTGGTTGATGATGTGATTACAACCGGTGCAACCATCGAAGGCTGTATTCGCAAATTGACGGCTATTGAAGGTGCTCGGGTAAGTGTGGTTAGTTTGGCGTTTCCGACGACTTAAAAAAGTCTTGTGCTTGCTCCAGCTGTTCGGGTTTTCCTACATCCAACCAAAAACTTTCATCATGTCGAAACCCGCAAATATCAAAGGTTTTTGCCAGATCCAAGTAAGTTTCGACAATTGAAAATTTGCCTTGCTGTTTGATGTGTTTGAAAATCTCGGAACTAATGATATGAATACCGCTAAACGCCAGCGGAGTAAATTGTTCAGCCGTCATTGCGAGCGTAGCGAAGCAATCTATTGTATCCTGGATTGCTTCACTGCTTTGCAGTTCGCAATGACGTGTTTCACTTGTTTTTGTATTTTGCCAACCTTTTAAACACAAATTTTCATTAAACAAAAACTTTCGATCGGAATTTCTGTTGCGAACTGCTATGGTTGCCAAAGCATTCGACTTTACATGATATTCCTGCATTTTTGAGAAATCTATATCCGACAAAATATCTACATTGTGAACTAAAAAATAACTATCGTTTTCCAAAAATTTTTGTGCGTTGAGAATAGCACCGCCTGTATCTAAAAGTTGTTCACGTTCATCGCTAATTTGAATATTTACACCAAAATCTTGATTAGCATTCAAAAAATCAATAACCAAATCGGCAAAATGATGAACATTGACGAGAATATCTGTATAACCGTTCTGTTTCAGCCGTTCGATAAGACTTTGCAAGAGCGGTTTTCCGTTAATTTTGACCAATGCCTTCGGAACATGTTCCGTAAAGGGCCTTAATCGTGTACCCAGTCCTGCTGCGAGAATGAATGCTTTCATGCGGAAAAATTATTCGTCATACAACAAATACTGTCGTCTCATTTCGATAAATTGTTTCAAACCCGGTTGCCAAGTTTCACGGATTTCTTCTTCCGACATGCCGGCAAGGATCTGCTGGCGCAAAGTGCTTGTTCCGGCTAATCGGTCGAAAAAACTGTTGCGCAGGAAAAAATTAGATTGATCCGGATGATTTTGAAAGGCTTTTATCAAATGTGATAAGTTTATTCGCCGTTCGGCTCTAATCGAATCGAATGGAATTTGACTTAAATCCACACCATAACACAACTGTCCGTTGAATGGCGGATTTTCGCTTTTTCCGGGAATTCTGCGAGGTGTAAAGGTGAAGGTAAATTCGGGGTTTCCTCTGAAAGCAGGAGCTCCGAAAATTTCAAACGGAGTGTCTGTTCCACGCCCGAGACTTACATTTGTGCCCTCGAAAAAACACAAGCTCGGATACAACGCAATAGATTGGGGCGTAGGCAAATTCGGCGATGGCGGAATCGGCAAAAAATAAGGTTTGTGACGACAATAATTTTCCATTGTTACAACAAACAGCGGACTTTGCATACCGTTTGGCAACCACCCTTCGCCGTTGATCATTTGGGCATATTCGCCGATTGTCATGCCGTGAACGATTGGAATCGGGTGCATTCCGACGAAGGAGCGTTGTCTCGGCTCTAAAATGGGACCATCAATAAAATGTCCGTTCGGATTTGGGCGATCCAAAACAATCAGCAAAATGTTTTCTTCGGCACAGGTTTCCATGACGTAATGAAGCGTAGAAATGTACGTGTAAAAGCGTGTTCCGACATCTTGTAAATCGAACAAAATCACATCTAAACCGGCGACTTGTTCTGCGGTCGGCTTTTTATTTCTGCCGTAGAGCGAAATAATCGGAAGTCCGGTTAAATAATCTTTTCCATCCAAAATATGTGCCCCGGCTTCAACATCGCCACGAAAACCGTGTTCCGGAGAAAAAATCCGCTTTAAATTTATGCCTAAACTCAACAACGAATCAACCAAGTGTGTTTCGCCGATTCGACTGGTTTGATTGCCGACTAGTCCAACGGCTTTGCCCTCTAACATTGGCAAAAAAACTTCGGTACGTTCGGTGCCCAAGCGAAGATCAAAACGTTGTCCGGTCTGTGGATTAATTTCGCTGTTTAATTGTGGCGACTGACATTGCACAGTTAGTACAGCAAATGCCAAAATTGCGAGTAGAGATATTTTTTTCATGATACAAAGATACAATTTTTTTTCGTACCTTTGCAAAAAATTACACCATGATAAAATCCATGACCGGATTCGGCAAACACGTTGAAGAATTGCCCAATCAAAAAATAACGTTTGAAGTCAAATCGCTAAACTCGAAACAATTGGACTTGACGCTGAAAATTCCAAATCAATTTCGAGAGAAAGAACTAGAATTAAGAGCTGTCTTGTCGCCCTTGTTGCAACGTGGAAAAGCAGAGGGAATATTAACGTTTCAAGCGGAACAAAGTGCAAATTCATCAACGATCAACAAATCTATTTTGAAACAATATTTGTCGGAATTAAAAAATATTTCCGAAGAACAAAAGTTGCAATCCGATGTGTTGAGGATAGCTATGAAAATGCCCGATGTATTGAATTCTGGGACACCTGAAATCGACGAAAAAACTTGGGCATCTGTGATGAACACAGTAATGAAAGCGGTTGTCAAATTCGATGAATTTCGTTTGCATGAGGGACAAATTTTGGAAGAGGATTTTAGACTTCGAATTACAAACATTCAAACGTTGTTAAAAAAGACTGAAACCTTTGAAAAATCACGCATTTCAGCTATTAAAGAACGTATAAAAACCAATCTCGAAAAATGGCTTGAGCCTTCTGCGATTGACAAAAATCGTTTTGAACAAGAATTGTTTTACTATCTTGAAAAGATAGATCTGACTGAAGAAAAGCTACGTTTGGAAAAACACTGCTTGTATTTTTTGGATACGCTCAACGAGGAGTCGGCAGGCAAAAAATTAGGTTTTGTAACGCAAGAAATCGGCAGAGAAATCAATACAATCGGCTCAAAAGCGAATGATGTAAACATTCAAAAAGTTGTTGTCGAAATGAAAGACGAGTTGGAGAAAATCAAGGAACAATTGATGAATGTTTTGTAATTGTAGGGGCGAGGCATGCCTCGCCCCTACGGGTATGTTATATCTACCAAAAACAACCCTTTTGCAGGAACGGATAATCCTGCTTCGCTACGGTTTTTACTTTCGATAATTTTCCGAAAATCGTCCAACGAAATTTTGTGTTGTCCCACTTCAATCATTGTGCCCACAATGGAACGCACCATATTTCGCAAAAAACGATTGGCTTGAATGGTAAAAACCAAGCCGTTTTTTTCGCGTTTCCAAATGGCTTTTTGAATGGTGCACAAATTGGTTTTTGTTTGGGTGTGTGCTTTTGAAAAGCAAGAAAAATCGGTGTATTTATGTAAGATTTTACATGCATCATTCATCAGATTCACATCTAAACCGCCGTGCAATTCGTAAGAAAAATCGAACGCAAATGGATTTTTTTCGAGCGAAATAAAATACTCATACGTTCGGGAAATTGCCGAAAACCTTGCATGCAAATCGTTCGAAACGCGATAAATTTTGAAAATCACGATAGATTCCCGCAAGTATGAATTTAATTTTTTACACAAGTCCAGACAATTTTGTTCGTTCAAATCTTGCAACGTATCGAAATGCGCAATATATTTTTTGGCATGCACGCCGGTATCCGTGCGCCCTGCGCCTGTGAGAGCAACCGGTTCGCGCAGAATACGAGAAAAAGCTTCTTCCAATGTGCCTTGAACCGTAACGGCATTATCTTGAATTTGCCAACCGCAAAACGGAGCTCCGCTATAGGCTAATTCGACAAAATAACGATATGAAACAAATGGCTTGGTCATAGATTTTTTTGCAAAGATACGTTTTTTTTACAAAATCTTGGTAAACTCAAAAAAATGTTGTATCTTTGCAGTATAATTTCGGTCTGCGATACGTCAAAGACCTCCCAAACAAGGGTGTTCTTAAAAAGAATGCCCTTGTTTGCTTATAGAAAAACCTTTTTCTAAAATCTGTTTTCGGGTAAACATTTTCATTTCAAAATTTCTGATAATCCAAATTTCTTTGATGCTTTTTGCCTGCACCGTTCGTCCTTTTATTCCTCGTTCGAGTTCACACAAACTAATCTCTGAATCAATCCATAATATAATATGGTCAGACTGTTTCGAAGCTCTCCTAAGTTCGTTGTCAATTGCTGATTTGGTCGCCTTCTTATTAATTTTATATTCTTGAAAAATATTCAGTGTTGCATTTTTGGTATCTGGCTTTTTAAATCTCGGGGAACAAGGTAATAAAAATATAGAATGCCCTAATTTGTTTGCTAAAAACCTTGCAATTTTGAGGTTTTCAGGCAATTCATTTTTGCCGTGTAAATTTGAAATTTGAATATATCCAAAGTGTGTGGAAATGATTCGCCAAGTTTCGCGTTTTTTCATAAATTTTGATACTTTTTGGTTTTCTACCTATATAAACGCAAAAATTCCGTTTTTCGTATAAAAAATTCCTTAAAAAATGTTAAAATGTTGAAAACTTTCGCAATTTGTTAATAAACTCACCGAGGCTTCAGTTTTTTCGTGCTTTTTCAGAAGATAAAAAACTTTTTTTGGTAATGTCGATTTTTTTTCGTACCTTTGCACCGCAAAATGTGCCTTGGTGGTGGAATTGGTAGACACGCAGGACTTAAAATCCTGTTTCCGTTGAGGAAGTGCGGGTTCAAGTCCCGCCCGAGGTACAAAGATTGAGAGGTAGAGATGAGGAGATGGAAAAATAGTGTTGAATGAGAGGGGCGGGAGCCTCTTTTTTGTTACACAAAAATAGGTGGCTTCGACTACGCTCAGCCACCACACCACGGACGTTGAGCGTAGTCGAAACGCCCGTAAAAGACAAAAATGATAAACGAACAAACTATACAAAATCTAATTGACGAAAAGCTTTCGGGAACCGATGTTTTTCTAGTGGAATTCCGTGTGAAAACCGATAATAAAATTCGAGTATTTATCGACAGCGAACGTGGCATAACCATTGATGATTGTGTTGCGTTGAGTCGTCATATCGAAGGAAATCTGGATAGAGAACAAGAGGATTTTGGCTTGGATGTTTCATCGGCAGGGTTGGATTTGCCTTTGCGAGTACCGCGCCAATTCAAGAAAAACGTTGGAAGAACCGTGCATGTAATCATGAATGACGGAATTGAAATCAAAGGAAAATTAACGGAAGCAACCGACGAAGACTTTCAGGTTTTACCGGAAATAAAAAAGAAGAAAAAGGCTTCGACACTTCGACAGGCTCAGTGTCCAACCGCCAAAATTATGGAAACGGACGAAATACAACCGGTTTCCATCAATTATATAGATCAAAAAAGCACAAAAATAGTATTAATTTTTTAACCACAACTCACCATGGACAACATTAATTTGGTAGAGAGTTTCTCAGAATTTAAAGAGTTTAAAAACATCGATCGCGAAACGATGATGCGTATTTTGGAAGATGTATTTAGAGGCATGTTGCAAAAAAAATACGGCACCGATGAAAACATCGACATCATCGTAAATATCGACAAGGGAGATTTGGAAATTTATCGCAATTTGACTATCGTGGAAGATGGCGAAATTGAAGATGAAAATACAGAAATCGAATATTCCAAAGCGATCCAAATCGAGCCGGATTTTGAAGTTGGCGAAGAAGTTTCGGAGCAAATTTTCATGAAAGATTTCGGTCGTCGTGAAATTTTGTCGATTCGTCAGAATTTGGTTGGAAAAATCCAAGAATATGAAAAAAACAATGTTTACAAAAAATACAAAGAGCGCATCGGTGAAATAATTGCCGGCGAAGTGTATCAAGTTTGGAAACGTGAAATTTTAGTTCTTGATGACGAAGGAATAGAGCTGACATTGCCACGCAACGAGCAGATTCCTGCAGACTTTTATCGCAAGGGCGACACCATTCGTGCCATTGTTTTGAAAGTGGAAATGCGAAACGCAACACCGCAAATTATTCTTTCGAGAACATCGCCCGTATTTCTTGAGCGCCTTATGGAGCAAGAAATCCCTGAGATTTTCGATGGACTTATTACCATTAAACGCATTGAGCGCGAGCCGGGTGAACGTGCTAAAATTGCCGTAGAATCTTACGATGATCGAATTGACCCTGTAGGTGCCTGCGTTGGTGTGAAAGGCTCAAGAATTCACGGTATTGTGAGAGAATTACGCAATGAAAATATAGATGTAATCAATTGGACAAGCAATTCGGAACTGTTGATTACTCGTGCGTTGAGCCCCGCGAAAATCATGGGTATTAAATTGAACGAAGAAGACAAAACAGCTGATATTACGATGAAGCCCGACCAAGTTTCGTTGGCAATCGGAAAAGGCGGACATAACATCAAACTTGCCGGACGCTTGGCAGGTTACGAAATCAATGTGTATCGCGATACGGTTGACGTGGATTACGAAGATGTGGATTTGCAAGAATTCAACGATGAAATCGAACAGTGGATTATTGACGCATTGACCGCTATCGGTTGTGATACCGCGAAAGATGTGTTGGCAATTCCCGCGAAAGAGCTTGAAAAACGCACGGATTTGGAGGAAGAAACTATTCAAGAGGTATTGAAAGTTTTGCAGTCGGAATTTGAATAAACGTCATTCCCGTGTAGGCGGGAAACCCCCAGCACTGCCGGGTGACACAAACAAAGAGGGGATTCCCGCCTGCGCGGGAGTGACAATCAAAAAACAAAAAAACAAAAAGAAGGGAGGAACCATGTCAGAAGAAATTAAAGGAATAAGACTTTCAAAAGCGGCAAAAGAGTTTAATATCGCCGTGAACACAGTTATTGAATTTTTGGAAAGCAAAGGATTTGAGGTGGATTCAAACCCTAACTCCAAGCTTACTTCTGATATGTATGTGGCATTGGAAACACAATTTCAAGGTGACAAAAAAGCCAAAGAAGCTGCAGAAAAAATAGCGTTGGAATACCAGAAAAAAGAGACAGTTACCATTGAGAAAACCTCAAAGGAAGCGGAAAAAGAGGAGGAAGAGGAATATATTATCAAAGGAGCGACACTTGAGAAAAAGGCTTCGACACATTCAACAAACTCAGCAGCCAAAACAACGGAGGTCAAAGCTAAGGAAGACGTAAAAAAGGAAGTTGTTGAAGATGAACAACCGATTCCCGAAATTCCCGAAAAACCTAAGAAAAAAACGGCATTAAAAAAGAAAGATGAGGAAGTAGTTGAGGAAGAAATTATCGTAGAAGAAAAACCTGATGAAGAAGAAACAACAGCAGGACCAAAAGTTCTCGGAAAAATAGACCTGAGTAGCTTGAATACCAAAACTCGTCCCGACAAAAAATCCAAAAAAGAATTGAAAGAAGCTCGGGAAGCAAAGGTCGCAGAAGAAAAAACAGCAAAAAAATCAACTAAGAAGTCCGCAGAAAAAGCGGAAAAAATAGAAAAGCCAAAATCAAAAACAGAAGAGCCGATTGTTGAGGTTGTTCAAGAGGAAGTCGCGGAAACGGCACCTGTTGTCGAGGAGCGCATTATTGAGCACATCAAAACCGAGTACAAATCACTTGAGGGTCCGAAAGTAACGGGACAAACCATTGATTTATCTCAATTCGACAAAAAAACCACCGCTTCGGCATCACCTTCCGGTTCTAAGAAAAAGCGCGAACGCATCAAGAAAGAGAAGAGCATCGACATCAAAGAAGCCATAAAAAATGCCGAAAAAGCAGGCTGGAAAAAAGAAGCCAAACCTGCCAAACAAGGTAAAGGACGACCGACTACGGAAATCGACAACGACGAAATTGAAAAGCAAATTAAGGAAACATTGGCACGTTTAGGTTCGACCGGAAAATCTAAATTTTCCAAACACCGTCGTGAAAAACGTAGTAAAGTTGCCGATGAGATGCAAGAAGAAGCAATGCGCGCACAAAAAGAAGCGGGTGTTTTAAAAGTAACGGAATTTGTTACTGCAAACGAATTGGCAACGATGATGGGCCTTCCTGTCACTTCGATTATCGGTACGTGTATGTCGGTCGGGCAATTTGTGTCGATTAACCAGCGTTTGAACGCCGAAATTATTTCGCTTTTGGCAGATGAATACGGCTTCAAGATTGAATTTGTCGGAGCAGATGTGATCGAAACGCTTTCGGAAGTTGAAGAAGAGGACAATCCGGAGGACTTGGTTCCCCGTGCTCCTATTGTTACAGTAATGGGACACGTTGATCACGGAAAGACATCGCTTTTGGACTACATTCGAAGTGCGAATGTGATTGCCGGCGAAGCGGGCGGAATTACACAGCATATCGGTGCTTATGAAGTAACGCTTGATAGCGGCCGTCAAATTACATTCTTAGATACACCCGGTCACGAAGCATTTACTGCGATGCGTGCACGTGGTGCGAAAGTCACAGACATCGCCATTATCGTGATTGCCGCAGACGATCGAATCATGCCTCAAACTATTGAAGCGATCAACCACGCACAAGCGGGTAATGTTCCGATTATTTTTGCGATTAACAAAATTGATAAACCCGGCGCAGATCCTACGCGTATCAAACAAGCCCTTGCAGAAATGAATCTTTTGGTGGAAGAATGGGGCGGAAAATATCAAAGCCAGGATATTGCAGCAAAGCATGGTACCGGTATTTCGGAATTGCTCGAAAAAGTTCTTTTGGAGGCCGATATCTTGGGATTAAAAGCGAATCCTAAAAAACGAGCAAAAGGCACTATTATCGAAGCTTCGCTTGACAAAGGGCGTGGATTTATTGCGAATGTTTTAATTCAAGACGGAACGGTTGCCGTTGGAGACAATATTTTGGCAGGAGGTACGTACGGTCGTGTAAAAGCGATGTTCAACGAAAGAAATCATTCTATTCAAAAGGCGGGTCCGTCTCAACCGATTTTGTTGCTAGGCTTGAATGGTGCACCGCAAGCGGGCGACGGATTTAATGTTACACCTTCCGACAAAGAAGCAAAAGAAGTTGCCACACGCCGTATGCAGCTACAGCGTGAACAAGGCTTGCGAACACAAAAACACATTACGCTGGACGAGATCGGTCGTCGTATTGCCATTGGTGATTTCAAAGAACTCAACATTATCGTTAAGGCGGATGTGGACGGCTCTGTTGAAGCGTTGTCCGATTCGTTATTGAAACTTTCAACGCCGGAAGTTCAGGTTAATGTTATTCACAAAGCCGTTGGACAAATCTCGGAAGGCGACGTCGTTTTGGCATCTGCATCGAATGCGTTGATTATCGGTTTCCAAGTTCGTCCGTCGGTAGCTGCACGAAAATTAGCGGAAAGCGAACAAATCGATATTCGTCTGTACTCCATTATTTACAAAGCTATCGAAGAAGTGAAAGATTCGCTTGAGGGCATGTTGGCTCCGGATGTTCAAGAAAAGGTTACATGCAACCTCGAAATCAGAGAGGTATTCAAAATCACGAAAGTTGGATCTGTTGCGGGATGTATGTGTTTAGACGGCAAAATCCAGCGCAGTACAAAGGTTCGAATTATCCGCGATGGAATTGTGGTTTATACCGGAAAGCTTGGATCACTCAAACGTTTTAAAGATGATGTAAAAGAAGTTGTATCCGGACAAGATTGCGGTTTGAATATCGAAAATTTTAATGACATCAAAGTAGGCGATATTATTGAGGGTTACGAGATTATTGAAACTAAACGAACATTGTAATAATAAACTTGCCGAAATTTCAATTTTTTTCGTATCTTTGCATTGTCATGAAAAAAATTGGGCTAACCATATTATTTTTTCTGAGTGCTCACGTGCTTTATGCTACCCATTTTAAGGCAGCCGAAATCACGTTTATATATTCGGGGGGTGGTCGCCACGACTTTATACTAACAACTTTTACAGCGATACCACCTGTGAGTTTTGCAGATAATGACTATTTGACGATTAACTGGCGAGGAATAAGGGGTGGCGGCGGAACATTAGTTGTTCCGCGATCTTTCGTGAGAGTGGATGCTTCAACGATGATTCGCGAAAGTCGTTATGAATTCTACATTTCTTTTCCGGGCGAAGGCACTTTCTTCATTTCGATGGAACAAGCCAATCGCAACGGTGGCGTTATAAATGTACCCAATTCGATCAATATTCCGATATTTGTTGAAACCTCCCTTGTAATTTCTTCGGCTATGGGTACTAATTCGTCTCCCATACTTTTGAATCCACCTATTGATCAGGGTTGTTTTGGTATTCCGTTTATGCACAATCCGGGAGCATTTGATCCGGATGGTGACAGCTTGTCGTTTAGATTTATACCCTGTCGAGGTGCGGACGGCTTGGATATTCCGAATTTTCGATTACCAAGTGCATCAGATTCAATTTCGATTAACCCTGTAACGGGTGATTTGATTTGGGCTTCTCCGCAATCTATCGGTGATTTTAATATCGCAATTTTGATTGAAGAATTTCGAAACGGCATACGCATCGGATCGGTTACACGGGATATGCAGATTTCAATACAACATTGTAATAACCGTCCGCCCGAGCTATTCGCTCCGGAACATCTTTGTGTGTTTGCCGGCGACACACTGCGGATTCCGGTAAGAGCAACAGACCTGGATCCTACAGATATTTTGACGCTGTCGGCAACAGGCGGCATGCTTGCTCCGATTCGAAATGATGCTGTGTTCACAGGCAGTACAGGAGTGTCTCCGGTGTACGACACATTGATATGGGTGCCGCAACACAGTGATGTTCAACAACAACCCCATCCGATTTATTTCAGAGCGAGAGACAATGGTACGCCAAATTTGAACGCGTTGAGAACAACATTTGTGCAAGTCATCGGACGAGCTCCCGCATTCGATTCCATTGTTCCGACATTTGATGCAATTTCGCTACACTGGACACCGGTTTCAGACGAAAGTGTTCTAGGTTATCGAATTTATAGAGCGCTATCAAGAAGCGGAATCACACAAGATTCCTGCGAATTCGGATTTATAGATGCAAACTATCAACGAATTGCCGATTTGAGAGGAGATTCTATTTCCGTTTTCGTAGACTCCGCAGTAAGTCAAAATTTTCTATATTGTTACCGAATTGTAAGAGTATACAGAAACGGAACATTGAGTCAAATGTCTGATGAATTTTGTACTAGTTTGCTATCAAAAACGTCGATTATAGAGAAAGTCAGTATTGTTGAAACTGATGAGAATTTCGGAGAAATACAACTGGTTTGGCGGCATCCGTTAGATTTTGATGTTACAACCAACCATGACGATTTTCGCTACGTGATTCATCGTTTAACCGGTCAAAATTTTGTAGTTCTTGACACAAATCAAATACAGGACACAACCTTTCTTGATACACAACTAAACACTCGGGATTTTCCTCACACTTACAAAATCGAACTTATCGAAAGGCAAGATACATCGTGGATATCCAGAGGGTTTTCGAGTCAGGCGACGTCAGTCTTTATAAATGCTGTCGGTAGAAATAGGCGGGTGAATATAGCCGTTTTACAAACTTCGCCGTCTTGGATAACGGAACGTTTTGAAATCTATCGTAAAATGGAGTGGCAGTCGAATTCGGATTTTATATTTGTCGGCTATACAACTTTGCCGAATTTTACGGATACAACAGGTCTAATCAACGATAGCACGTACACATACAAAGTCAAGGCTTTCGGAAGGCACTTCAACGAGCGAATCAACGATTATGTATTGATTAATTGGTCACAAAAAGTGAACGCAACACCTGTAATCGGCCCACCTTGCGTACAACAACTCGAAGTATTTCCAAACTGCAATCCTCTTCAAAATCAATTGGAATGGTGGTCTGTTGGTGGCGACGATTGCGATGATGAAAATTTAACGTTTCACATTTTTTTCAGCACGGCAAAAACCGGAAATTTTACAAGAATAGATAGCGTAAATTTCGGAAATACGTTTATTCATCAAAACGCGTTTGTGGGTTGCTATTTCGTCACGGCAAGTAATGAACGAAACTATTTCAGCGAGCCGTCCGACACGATTTGCATTTTGTTCCAACAATTTCATGATGAGTGCATGCACTTCGAAATACCTAATGTTTTCACGCCGAATGGTGACGGGATTAACGATGAGTTCAAAATAAATTGGCGCTATCCTCTACAAAACATTGTTGTATTCACCATCCGAATTTTTAATCGTTGGGGCAATCTCGTTTTCGAAAGCAATGACCCAAATTTTGAATGGGACGGAAACAATCAAGCCACAGGACGACCTGCTCCGGATGGAACTTATTTTTATGTTATAGAATTTACTCTTCCGGGCGGAGAGCCTTTTATCAGGGAAACATTATCGGGCAGTGTTACCATATTGCGATAAGTTGTATCTATTTCTTTCCTTTTACAACCAAATATACTCCCGAAAATACTAAGGCGGCACAAAGTAAAAATTGTGGCGAAAGACGGTCTATTCCTAGCAAAACGGTTAGAAGCGATGCTATCACAGGTTGCGAATAATTGTAAATTCCTACGGTGGTTGAACGTAGTTTGCGCAAGCCGTAGGCGATACACAAATAAGTGATAAAGGTGGCACCGATCAACATATAAGCCAATAATGCAACACCTTTGGCATCAAACGCCGCCCAATTGGTTTGAAGAAAATCCATACCGCCAATCGGAATCACAGTTATCGCAGCAAACGTAAAAATCCAACGCACGACCGTGAGCGGGCTATATTTTTCCATTAAAGGTTTGACAATAACCAAATAAATTGAATACGCAAGTGCACTTCCAAAACTAAGTACATTTCCCAACCACTGGTGTGGCCCAAATGTTCCGTGAACACCACTCGACGTAATTAACAAGATTGCACCTGTTCCCCCAAAAATTATCCCCAAAATCTTATTTCTTGTAATAGATTCTTTCAACACGATAGCCGAGATGAGTAAAACCAATAGGGGAGTGAGCGTCATGATTACCGATGAATCCATCGGAGAGGTGTAACTGATGCCTTTGAGAAACAAAAAAATATTCAGAGAAACACCCAGCTGCCCGCAGATAAAGAGTTTTAGCAAATCACGCTTTTCTACTTTTTGATAGCTTCCAAATAGTGCGAATCCCCAAAACATCACCATAGCAAACAGTACACGTGCTACAGTTGTTGCCATTGGCGAAATATAATCAAGTACGAGCATTCGGGAGAATACATAATTCACACCAAACACAAGATTTGCAACAATGATAGCGGCGTGGGCAGATTTGTTTTTTAGCATAATGGTATCAATATGTCTAGTCCAAACCTTGTGCTTTAAGCGGAATCATTGCCCCATTGTCGGGAACAAGCATACAGCCCGAATTTTCATCAACAATATGCCCAATAACCGTGATATCCTGAGAATCTTTGATTTTATCGTAATCACTTTGCGGAATCGTGAACAAAAGTTCGTAGTCTTCTCCTCCGTTGAGCGCGGCAACAGTAGGAAAAATATTGAAAATTTCTAACGTTGAACATGCAGTCGGATCAATGGGAATCTTGGATTCGTAGAGCATACAGCCGACTTTGGATTCGTGGCAAATGTGTAGAAGTTCGGAAGCCAAACCGTCCGAAATATCAATCATTGCAGTAGGCTTGATGTTTTTTTCTTTGAATAAATCCAAAATATCGTATCGTGCTTCCGGCTTAAGCTGCCGTTCGAGAACATAATCGTGTCCTTGCAAATCGGGCTGCATATTCGGATTTGCTAAAAATTCCATTTTTTCGCGTTCGAGCAAAAGCAATCCTGCATAAGCTGAGCCCAAATCTCCGGAAACACAAATCAAATCGTGTTCTTTAGCTCCATTGCGATATACAATGTCGGATTCTTGAGCTTGTCCGACGGCAGTGACTGCCAAACAAAGCCCCGTTTGGCTCCCGGATGTGTCGCCACCCACCAAATCCACGTTGTAACGTTCACAAGCCAACAATAGTCCGGCGTAAATTTCTTCCACGGCTTCCAGCGAGAAACGATTGGAAACCGCTAGCCCGACTGTTATTTGGCGAGGCTTTACATTCATGGCCAAAAGGTCGGAGAAATTCACAACCGCAGCCTTGTAGCCCAAATGTTTCAGCGGAAAATAACTCAAATCAAAATGAATTTTTTCGAGCAACAAGTCGGTCGAAACCAAAGTTGCTTCCAATTCATTCTTGATTACGGCGGCATCGTCGCCAATACCTTTGATGGTTGACGATTGCGATAACTTGATGGATTCTTCTAAGTGTTTAATCAGTTTAAATTCGCCAAGTTCGGATAGCTCTGTTCTTGCTGGTGATTTGTTCTCTAACATTTTTTTTATGTAAAATTACAAAAAAATTTGGTTTTTTCAAAAAAAAGTTGTATTTTTGCAGTCCCATTTGAAAAGATGGCGCCGGAGCGGTAGTTCAGTTTGGTTAGAATACCTGCCTGTCACGCAGGGGGTCGCGGGTTCGAGTCCCGTCCGTTCCGCAAGAAAAAAGTCCTTCAATTTCGAAGGACTTTTTTTATTAAAACTGAAAACAGTTTACGCGCCCAACATCACACGGCGGAAGCCTGTAATGGTAGTATCGCCCGCTTTAGATTTAACGTATTGTGCAACGGTTTGCTTGTTGTCTTTGATGAATTCTTGATTGGTCAACGTTGACTCTTTGAAGAATTTGTTCAAACGGCCTTGTGCAATCATTTCGATTTTATCTTCGCCTTTTCCTTCTTGACGAGCTTGGTCACGAGCTACCTCTAATTCGCGGTCGATAACATCTTGAGGAATGCTCGCTTGATCAAGAGCGACCGGAGCCATAGCGGCTGCCTGCATAGCTACGTCGTTGGCTGCATCTTGTGGAATGTCGCCACTAAACGAAACGATAGTTGCCAAACGGTTTCCGTGGTGGTTGTAAGCAACCACTTTTGCATCTTCCAAACATTCGAACTGAGCGAACTCAATTTTTTCACCGATTTTTCCAAGAAGGTCGGTTACATGCTCTTCAACTGTGCGGCCATCGGACATTTTCATTGCCTTGGCTTCATCCAAAGATTTTGGTTTATTTGCAATGCTCAAGTCCGAAACGGATTTAACAAAACCTTGAAAATCGGCATTTTTCGCCACAAAGTCAGTCTCACTTGAAATCAATACAATTGCTGCGTATTTGCCATCGGCTGTGCTTTGGGCCAATACCATCCCATCGTTAGCGGAGCGGTCGGCACGTTTTGCGGCTAACTTTTGTCCTTGTGCACGAAGATAATCAACTGCCTTGTCGAAATCTCCATCGTTTTCGGTAAGTGCTTTTTTACAATCCATCATACCCGCACCTGTCATTTGGCGGAGTTTGTTTACATCTGCTGCTGTAATTGCCATAGTATTAAATTTTTGATTTTTAAATTTTGATTTTTGGGAGTGCAAAGATACGAAAAAAAAATGAATATCGCAAGTCAACTAATTTTTTAGTTATATAGCTAACTTTTTAGTTGTACTTTTGCTATCACGTCAAAATGATTCGCTTCTGTAATTTCTACAGTGTAAAATTTCCCAAGTTCAACAACATCATCTTCATCCAAAATCAGCACTTCGTTGTCTACTTCGGGCGAGTCTTGCATCGTACGCCCAACAATATACTCGCCCTCGAAACGATCGGTGACAACACGCAGTTCTTTTCCGATTTTTTCTTGATTTTTTTGAAGAGAGATTTCTTGTTGAATTTCCATGATTTCATCCATGCGTTCTTGTTTCACATCGTCCGGAATATCGTCTGCAAGTTCAAAGGCGGCGGTTCCTTCCTCTGCTGAATACTTAAAAACACCCAAACGGTCGAATTTTACATCGGTTACAAACGTTTTCAATTCTTCAAATTCTTCCTCTGTTTCACCCGGATAACCCACGATTAAGGTAGTTCGCAAAGTGGCGTTCGGCAATTTTTCATGAAAGGTTTTTATTAAATTGTAGACCTCTTCTTTGGTTGAAGCACGTTTCATCGATTGCAGAATCCGCGTAGAAATATGCTGAAACGGAATATCTATGTATTGGCAGATTTTGGGATTTTCAGCCATTACATTTAGCAAATCCATTGGGAATTGATGCGGATACAAATAATTCAAACGTACCCACTCGATACCTTCTACTTCGGAAATTTTTTGTGTGAGTTCGGCGATTTTTTTGGAGCCATACAAATCAATGCCGTAATACGTTACATCTTGCGAAATCAAAATAATTTCTCGAACGCCTTTATCGGCAAGGATTTTCGCTTCTTCAACCAAACTTTCTATTGAACGAGAAATGTGTTTTCCACGAATTGATGGGATTATACAAAACGAACACGAACGGTCGCAACCTTCTGCAATTTTCAAATAGGCATAGTGCGGTGGCGTTGAAAGTAAACGCTCGTGAAGATTTGTTTTTTCAAGGTTTTTTTCAATATCTTCAGACAAAAAACTCAACAACCCATCCATCTCGTCCACGCCGAACCATCCGTCAACAGTAGGAAATTCGTGCTTCAACTCTTCACGATGACGTTGCACTAAACAGCCCATCACAACCAATTTTTCTGTACGGAGTTTCTTTTTCAAGTGTTCCGCTTGCAGGATATATTTTATAGATTCTTCTTTGGCGTCGCCAATAAAACCACAGGTATTGATGATTGTGACTTGCGGATTTCTGGGCGAATGTTCTTCTAAAATTTCATCTCCGGCTGCCTGTAAATTTCCAAGAACAACCTCAGAATCTACTGTGTTTTTCGAGCATCCGAGCGAATATAGTCTAATTGTTGCCATAAATGGATTTACTTTATATAAAATTATGCCATAAGTTTTTTGTATTTGAAACGTTTTGGAGCAATATCCCCCAAGCGTTTTTTCTTGTTTTCCTCATATTCGGAATAGGTTCCTTCGAAAAAATACACTTGCGAATCGCCTTCAAATGCGAGAATATGCGTGCAAACTCTATCCAAAAACCAGCGATCGTGCGAAATAATTACGGCGCAACCTGCAAAATTTTCCAAACCTTCTTCCAATGCTCGAAGTGTGTTGACGTCAATGTCGTTTGTTGGCTCATCAAGCAACAAAACGTTGCCTTCCGACTTCAAGGTCAATGCCAGCTGCAAGCGATTACGCTCGCCACCGGAAAGCACGCCTGCTTTTTTACCTTGATCCGACCCACCAAAATTGAAACGCGAAACATAAGCTCGCGAATTCGTCAATCGTCCGCCCAAACGAATTTGTTCGTTGCCTTCCGAAACCACTTCCCACACCGTTTTTTCGGGGTCGATACTTGCGTGTTGTTGGTCAACGTAGGCGGGTTTGACGGTTTCGCCGATTTTGAATTCGCCGGTGTCGGGCGTTTCCAATCCCATAATCATGCGGAACAGCGTGGTTTTTCCGGCACCGTTTGGTCCGATAATTCCCACAATTCCCGCAGGAGGCAACGCAAAATTCAAGTTTTCGTACAATAATTTGTCGCCATAAGCTTTAGAAACATTGACCGCTTCGATGACATTCGTTCCCAAACGCGGACCATCAGGAATGTAAATTTCGAGTTTTTCCTCTTTTTGTTTGCCATCTTCCGCAAGCATCTTTTCGTACGCATTCAAACGGGCTTTTCCCTTGGCATGACGGGCTTTTGGAGCCATTCTCGCCCATTCCAATTCACGTTCCAAAGTTTTTCTGCGACGTGATTCGGTTTTTTCTTCTTGTGCCATGCGCGAAGTTTTTTGGTCGAGCCACGAGCTGTAATTTCCTTTCCAAGGAATGCCTTCGCCTCTGTCCAATTCCAAAATCCAACCGGCAACATTATCTAAGAAGTAACGGTCGTGCGTTACGGCAATAACTGTGCCTTTGTACTGTTGCAAATGAAGCTCGAGCCATTGAATACTTTCGGCATCCAAGTGGTTGGTAGGTTCGTCTAAAAGCAAAATTTCGGGTTCTTGTAAAAGCAGGCGACACAATGCCACACGACGTTTTTCTCCTCCCGAAAGATTTTTTACTAACTGTTCTTCCGGCGGACAATTCAAAGCGTCCATTGCACGTTCGAGCTTAGTGTCTAATTCCCAAGCGTCGTGCTGTTCGAGCAACTCCGTGAGCTCGCCCTGGCGTTCGATGAGCTTGTTCATTTCGTCGTCGCTCATTGGCTCGGCGAATTTTGCGTTGATTTCCTCGTATTCTTTAAGGTAATTTACAACATCTTGAACGCCTTCTTCCACAATTTCACGAACGGTTTTTTCTCCGTCCAAAATTGGTTCTTGCGGAAGGTATCCCACCCGATAACCGGGCGAAAAATGCACTTCGCCTTGAAATGATTTTTCCTCGCCGGCGATAATTCGCAATAAGGTGGATTTTCCGGAGCCGTTCAAACCGATAATACCGATTTTTGCACCGTAAAAAAATGAAATGTAAATGTCTTTTAGGACTTGCTTCGCCGGTGGAAATGTTTTTGAAACATTGACCATCGAAAAAATGATTTTGGGTTCGTCTGCCATTTGAATTTTAGGTTTTGACCCTTCGACTTCGCTCAGGGCAAGTTTTGAAATGCAAAGGTACGAAATTTTTTGGAGATTGTTGATAACTGCTAGTAGAATTTTATTTTTTTTTTGTACCTTTGCAGGAGCAAATAATTTTGAAACTATGAAACACTACCGAAAAGAATTAACCTTCAACACTACGAGTCGTCGTGAATTTATCAACATCACGCCGTATGTGGATGCTTGTTTGCGAGAAAGCGGAATCAAAGAGGGCTTCGTGTTGTGCAACGCTATGCACATAACATCGAGCGTGTTTATTAACGATGATGAAAGTGGTTTGCACCACGATTTCGAACTGTGGCTCGAAAAACTGGCTCCCGAAAAGCCACATTCACAATATCGGCACAACGGTTTTGAAGATAATGCCGATGCCCACTTGAAACGGCAAATCATGGGGCGTGAGGTAGTGGTGGCAATTACCAACGGCAAGTTGGATTTCGGAACTTGGGAGCAAATTTTTTACGGCGAATTTGACGGAAAACGTCCGAAAAGAGTGTTGGTGAAAATTATTGGTATATAACTCAAGTTTTGCAAAAATAAAAAATTATGAAAACTATTTCGATTGACCAAAAATATGTTGAAAAATTTGTTCAACAATCCGAACTTGATGCTCTACAGCCTGCGTTGCAAAAGGCACAGCAGGATTTAATCCAAAAAACAGGAAAAGGAAACGATTTTCTCGGCTGGGTTAGTTTGCCCGATGAAATTGATGATGCATTTTTGGCAGATATTGAAACTACAGCAAAACACTTGCGTGAAAAAGCTAAGTTATTTGTTGTGATTGGAATTGGTGGCTCATATCTCGGTGCTCGTGCGGTGATTGAGGCGCTGCAAAATCAATTTTCAGCGTTGGATTCGAGCAGAAAAGATCCGTTTGTGATTTACGCCGGACATCAGTTGAGCGAGGATTATATGCACGAATTGCTTGCCATTCTTGACAAAACCGATTATGCAATGGCCGTGATTTCCAAATCCGGAACAACTACCGAACCCGCCGTTGCATTCCGAATTTTGAAAAATCATATCGAAAAAAAATATGGCAAAGAAGAAGCCAAATCCCGCATTGTCGCTATTACCGATAAAGAACGAGGTGCCTTAAAAACATTGGCGACTAAAGAGGGTTACAAAACGTATATCGTTCCGGATGATGTGGGTGGACGCTATTCTGTGCTCACGCCCGTGGGGCTTTTGCCAATTGCAGTTGCTGGTTTCGACATTCGTAGTTTAGTAAAAGGTGCGCAAGATATGAAAGCGATCGTAATTTCCGAAAATACACTTTCAAAAAATCCGGCTATGCACTACGCCGCCTTGCGAAATGCGCTATATCAACAAGGAAAAAAAATCGAAATCATGGTAAATTACGATCCGCGTTTGTACTTTTTGACCGAGTGGTGGAAACAGCTTTACGGCGAAAGCGAAGGTAAAGAAGGCAAAGGGATTTTTCCGGCGGGTGTGAACAACACATCAGATTTACACTCCATGGGACAATACATTCAAGAAGGCGAACGCATCCTTTTTGAAACGGTTTTGTCGGTTGAAAATAATCGTGAAACAATTGAAATTCCAAGTGATTCCGAAAATTTAGATGGCATGAATTTCGTTGCCGGAAAACGCATGGGATACGTCAATTCCATGGCACAACTCGGCACGATTTTAGCACATATTGACGGTGGAGTTGCGAGCATTAAAATCAGCATTCCCGAAATTTCTGCTTACACTATCGGACAATTGATTTATTTCTACGAATTCGGCTGTGGTCTGAGTGGCTACGTTTTAGGTGTAAATCCGTTTGATCAGCCAGGTGTGGAGGCTTACAAAAAAAATATGTTTAAGTTGCTCGGAAAATAAAAATCAAAACATACTGCAACCATTCTAATTTTTTGCATCTTACTAGTATAATTTTAAACTTTTATACTGATGCAAAAAAACATCTTTATCATTTTTGGATTACTTTTACTACCTATATTGCCTGTAGCACAGCCTGTAGGAACAATTCGTGGTATTGTTACCGATGCCGCTTCGGGACAAGCTATGCCTTTTGTTTCTATCATGGTTCCTGATTCCGATCCTCTTATCGGAACTATAACCGACACTGCCGGTCATTTCCGATTAAGCAATCTGCCGGTTGGGCGTTACACCATTCAAAGCAGTTTCATCGGCTATGAAACGGCGATATTTAGAGAAATATTGGTCGGCTCCGGAAGAGAAGTCGTTTTGGAAATAGAAATGCGTGAAGACATTCATCAACTTGGCGAAGTAACGATTCGTCCGAGAGTGGATAAAGAAAGACCGCTGAACACAATGGCGTTAGTTGGAGCACGCATGTTTAGCGTGGAAGAAACGGGTCGCTATGCCGGAGGTTTCGATGATCCTGCACGCATGGCAAGTGCTTTTGCCGGAGTTGCCGGAAGCATGAACAGCAATGGGATTGTGATTCGTGGCAATTCGCCGAAATTTACGCAATGGCGAATAGGTGGCATTGAAGCAATAAACCCGACACATTTTTCAGATATCACAGGTGTTGGCGGTGGTATTCTCACCGCATTGAGTTCGCAAATGCTTTCTAACTCCGATTTTTTCACGGGTGCCTTTCCTGCGGAATACGGAAATGCTCTTTCCGGAGTGTTCGATATGCGATTGAGAAGTGGCAACAATCAAACCCACGAACACACGGCACAAGTGGGAACATTAGGCGTTGAAGTTTCTTCGGAAGGTCCATTTAGAAGCGGTGGACAAGCGTCGTATTTATTCAATTATCGATATTCGTCTATGGCTCTTATTGGCGATTTACTTCCCGATTTGGCGGGAGGTGCTGCAGGCATGCGTTATCAAGGCTTGTCATTTAAACTGAATCTTCCAACAAGAAATGCAGGCACATTTAGCGTGTGGGGAATCGGAATTAGAGATCATTTTATTAATCGTGCTTCGAAGGATACGGCAGATTGGTGGGACATTTGGTCAGACAACTCCGACTTCAGGCAAACAAAGGGTGTTGGTGGGATTGATCACAGAATTTTTCTCAACAATAGAACTTATTTGAGAAATATTATTGCTGCAAATTATACAAGAAGTCAAATTGATTCAGAACAAATCCACTTCGATGGGAGTATTTTTCCCATTATGGATATGAGTAATACCAATTGGAATATAATTCTCAATTCGTATCTGAATACAACATTCAGTACAAGACATACCAACAAAACCGGTTTTACAGTCACAAATTTATTTTACAATTTGGATTATTGGATGAGTCCGGATTGGCTTACTATGCCACCCAGCGACATGGTTAATTTTACAAACGATAGAGGTCATTCGGTGGCGTTGTCTGCCTATACGCAATCTTTGATTCGTGTGAACAGTCGTTTGACGGCGAATGTTGGTTTGCATAGCATGTATTTTCATTTGAACGGAAACATAACCCTCGAACCGCGTGTGAGTGCTCGTTGGCAAGCCTTTCCAAGACATTGGTTTGGCTTGGCGTATGGAAAACACAGTCGTCGAGAAAATATAGATTATTATTTCGTAAGAACTCCGGAAACAGGTGATAAATTAGTCAACAGAAATTTAGGTTTTTCCAAAGCACACCATTTTGTTGCATCTTACGATTGGATGATTTCCGAGAACCTTCGCTTGAGAATAGAGCCGTATTTTCAACATTTATTCAACATTCCGGTACAGAGAGATAGTTTATTTTCGCTCATCAACTTTCGCGATTGGTTTTTGATGATTCCGTTGGTAAACGATGGAAGAGGGAGAAATTTCGGAATTGATTTTACGTTGGAGCGTTTTCTGAACAATGGTTTTTATTTTCTGTTTACTACTTCAGTGTTCCAATCACGTTATATGGGAGGCGACGGTGTGTGGCGAAATACACGATTCAATCGGAATTTTACGTTCGATGCTTTGGGTGGAAAAGAATGGGTAATGGGAAGACAAAGTCGAGATATATTGAGTGTCAATCTTCGTTTTTCAATACAAGGTGGCGAGCGTATCATTCCTATAAATGAGCAAGCATCAATTTCAGCAAGTGCCATTGTTTTCGACAATTCTCGAGCCTTCAATACGCAACTGCCAACAGAATTTATCGGACATCTAAGCGTGAGCTACACCATGAATCGCAACAGAGTTGCACACAAATTTAGTTTGCAAATGGCAAACATTACCGGTAATCAAGAGTTTGGAGGTTATTTTTTCAATTATCGCGAAGGTCGTCCACAAAGAATGATGGATGCGGTAGTGATTCCAAACATCAGTTATAGAATACAGTTTTGATGTGGTGAAACTGGTGAGTCTTATACAATCAAATGGAATTTTGAAAATAGTTTTTTTTGAAATACCAAAAAAAAATCGTACCTTTGTGTCCGAAAATGAAACAGGACAAAATACCGGCAGAAAAACTAGAAAAGCAATCCTCCGCTTTTACGCTTTCGGACATGGAGATTTTTATTTTTCCGGACTTGTTTTATGCGCTGGTTTTGGCAAATATCATGTCTCCGGAAATCTGGAAATGGCGCGATGATCCTTGGTTTAAGGATATCGAAAAAAAATCGTTTTCCTACAAAATCAATCGTGTGAAACAATACATCATGGACAATTACACGTTTAATTTGGACTTGGAAACGTGGGGATTAACAACCCAAGAGAAAGAGTTGGCACGATTTTCCGAATATATTGACAAAGATGCTTTGGCACAATCCAACGCTTTGTTCGGCTACGAAGGCGATAAGTATTATTTCAGTATAGACATTCGCAAACACTTTGGATTAGACAAATATACCAGCGACATTATTCCCTATTGGAAAACAGAAACTGTTGAAGCGATGAATGCGTTTCGCCACAAACCGGAATATCAAACGGGGGCAGGGGAGTGCGTATCGCTCGCAACCATGTATGCTGCTGCCATGTTCATCGTGGCAAAAATTCCTTTGGAAAAGATATTTTTGATTGCAACGCCGTTGCACAGTCAAAATTTTATCACGGAAAAAGACGGAATTATAACCAATAATCGCAGAATTGTCACCAAAAGCATGTGGTACAACGGCACCCTGCTTTCTGCAAAAGCCCGCCGTGCTATCGAAAACGAAAAAATCACAATTGTTTCGCATATTTCCGGACATATTCACACGTTTTATGACAAGGCAACGATTTCGCCGGATGCTTATCAAAATTTTTCGAAGTCGCTGAAAAGTTATTTGAAAACAGATTTAACCTTTGAAACTTTTGTGAATTTTTTACGCACCGATCCGCAGTTTTGCTGCTGTTTTCAATACGAATATATTCGCAATGGCAAACAGACCTACGTGGAGTTTTGTAAAATTTTGGAATACGAGCGACAGGGTAAAAACAAACTGACCAACACAAGTAAAGATGCATTGTTTGCAGAAATAGGCGGCGAAGAATTTCGTTTAGCTCGCAGAGAAGATAAAATGCTGTTAAATACTTTTGAAAAATTTTTGGACGAAAATCCGAAGCTTTCGTTTGAAGAAAAGCGTCGTTTTTTCGATGAAATGGTTTTGCGAGTGCCGTGTTGTGATCGAATGCATGAATTGTTTGACAAATTACACGCATTTTTGAATATCGAACCTCGATTGCCGGACGAAGGAAAAACTTTCGTAAAAACAGAACCTGTGAAGATTTCTGAGCAAATGTCAAGAGAGGAAATCATTACTGAAATCGAACAAAAATCTTCAAGCAACGAGGTGGCTGAATTAGCATTATTTGCTGCTCGAAGAATGGATTTGGTGGATTGGCAACCCTTTGTGAAAGCGGTTGTCGAACGCAATCCGGTTTGCGTTGAAGCCTTGAAAAATCTATCCGTTCAGGAAATTTATGACTCCTTAAAAACCTTGCAGGAAGAATCCATTTACAATGAGCAAAACCGCTTGGCTTTGCCCGACGAAGTTTGGAATTATCAAGTTGGAGACGGTTTGGAAAAAGCGTTTGCGATGATGAGCGTAGTCGTCAATAAAAATCCGCAAAGCACAGTAAAATTAAGTAGCTCGGAAAAACTTGCAACGTTAGAAGTAGACGGAAAAACGTTTGAATTTGCAACACAGAAAACACTTACCATAAAAAATCTATCACCATGACAGAACTCATCAAAAAATCGCTTCGAGAGTCTGTAGCAGCACGTTGGACGGCGCTACTCCTCATGTCTTTTACCATGCTTTTTGCGTACACGTTTATCGATGCATTAGCACCGTTTGGTCTTTTGCTCGAAAGAGAGTTTGGTTGGACGCCCGATGTATTTGGAACGGTAGCCGGATCGGCATATTTTCTGAATATCATCGGTTTTATGCTTATTGCCGGAATTATTCTGGACAGAATTGGTGTCCGAAGGTCAACAATTGTGGCAAGTATATTGATGCTGATAGGTGCAGTAATTAAAGCTTACGGCGTTTCATACACATTTATTGAAGGCGGTTTTGGTTATGAATTTTTCAGTTCATTTTGGACGGGAGTTTCCGCTTCTGCAAAAGTGGCGATGGTTGGTTTTGCTATTTTTGGAGCAGGTGTCGAAATGGCCGGAATTACTGTAACAAGGGCCATCGTAAAATGGTTTAAGGGGAAAGAATTGGCATTGGCATTGGCGATGCAAGTTTCTATCGCACGATTGGGCGTAGTGGCTGTGTTTTTCTTGCTTCCAAGAATGGAGGTATGGGTTGGGTTCTCCACAACGATACTACTTGCAGCATTGTGTGTGTGTATTGCTATTTTGGGATTTGGCGTTTACTTTTTCATGGATCTCAAACTCGAACGTCAAGAGAAATTGCTTGATGCTCCTGATGAGGAGCAGTTTAGATTTGCAGATCTCAAGCAAATTTTCACATCAAAAGCATTTATGATTATTGCTTTTTTGTGTTTACTGTATTATATTTCGATTTTCACATTTCAGAAATTTGCAGTTGGTATGTTAGAAGCCAGATTGCCGGATTCTCCGTGGCCTCATGGCGACTTGTTTATGTTTTTGCCGATTGGAGCGATGTTTCTTACGCCTCTTTTAGGGACTTATTTGGATAACAGAGGAAAAGGGGCAACGATGCTAATTTGGGGATCAGGATTGATGGTGGTTTGTCATACGATTTTTGCGTTGGTGCCGGATTCAATGTTTTCGTTTCCGCTTGCATTGACAACAATTATTGTTCTTGGTGTTTCGTTTTCATTAGTTCCGGCTGCACTTTGGCCGGCTGTTCCGAAGTTGGTTGAAGATAAAGTGGTAGGTTCAGCTTATGCAACTATCTTCTGGATACAAAACATCGGATTGTGGGGAGCTCCGATCTTGATCGGAACAGTGCTTATGGCTTCAAATCCGGGTGTAGATATCAATGTTTCGGGAGTGTTTTATGACTATACGGTTGTGATGCTTGTTTTCGCAAGTTTTGGTGTGGCTGCTTTACTACTCGGTTTTTGGCTCAAAGCTGAAGACAAGAAAAAAGGCTATGGTTTGGAACTTCCGAACAAATAACACATGCAAAATTATGTTGCCATATTAGCCGCCGGAAAAGGCTCTCGGATGGAACTTTCTCAGCCGAAGCAATTCGAAATGCTGCATGGCAAAACTATTCTCGAACACAGCGTGGATACCTTTGAAAAACATCCGTTAATCAACGGTATCTTCGTTGTTGTTCACGAGGATTTTATTGAAAATACAAGGCGTTTGCTACACATTAGAAATCGTCCGAAAATAATAGACGTTATTGCAGGTGGTAAAGAACGTATGAACTCGAGCCACAATGCAGTTTTGGCATTGGAAAACCATGTTGAAACCGCTGGTGCGGGGGTGATAAATTTATTAATTCACGATGCCGCCCGTCCATTTGTCAGCGAACATATTATCACACGAACAATCGAGGCATTAGAAAGCCACTCTGTGGTAAGCGTTGCCATTCCTGCAACAGATACGATTTATATTTGTGATGATGGACATAAAATTGAATCATCGCCCAAGCGTGAAAACGTTTATCTTGCACAAACGCCGCAGGCGGCACGGTTATCGGTTTTCAAACAGGCGTTTGCCAACGTACATGGCACGGAGTGCGAGTTCGGCGGAGCTAAACCCGCACCGGTCTCAACAGATGATGCCGGCGTAATTCTAAACTATTTGCCCGACGAAAAGATTCATATCGTTTTGGGCGATGTGTCTAATCGAAAAATTACGTTTCAGTCAGATCTACAACTAAAAAATTAGTTGCTGTGCTTTGCAACCCTTGTAAACACTGAATTTATTGTGTAATAAGCGTTGTCAATGAAGGAATATCCACAAACGTATTTCGCCCTGTTCGTATGGTTAATCTCGGCGGATTAGGAGGCGTCATGGTGTGTCGGAAATCGGTCGAATAAACCATGATTGCTAACCTATCGCCTGCACGAAATTCCCAGTCCATGGCTTCAAAAGCGAAAACATAAGTGTGGAATTGTCCCGGCTCGGGAACAATACTTTGAAAATAGTGTGCAGGAACGAAATTCGTTGCAGATGCTTCCATATATGTTCTTCCGCGAATGCCCGGCAAGCCGCGTTCTGCCCAGTCCGTAACAAGGTCGGTTTGATTCGGATTTTGCACATGTGCATGACCGCTTGTCAATTTTTTGTAGTTGATCCAAAAATTTCTTCCGTGTGGTGCTACAGGTGCAGTGGGTGCTACGATATTGAAACTTTCGATACCATTATGTGCTGTGATTTCTCTAACAGGCTCGGTATTTACTTGAGCTGCGTCACGCCCTGTTTCTGCGTCTGTAAAATTACGTCCTGTGCGACCCTCGCCGGGAATCTCAACAAGTGCTGCTGTGATATTGCCCCAAGGCACATCGGAAGCAACTTCGACACTCGCTACGACAACGCCGTTCATCCTTACATTTTCCGTGATTTCGATAACAAAGGCCAAACGTTCGGCGCTCGGCACATCAAGATTTTCAACATTGAACAACGCGGTTTCCCATCTGCTTAAGAGTTCAGCACGCACACTATCGTGCTGAATTAAAATACCACAATCTTCCAAATTCCAATCCTCTTCCCAAAAATGTTTGCCATCTTGAATGGTGAATTCGCGAACCGAAGGCACTGTGAGACTCAGTGTTCCCGCTGCGCTAACGTTAGGTGCGGTAGGAGGAGCCAAAAAATATCGTCTGTAGATAGAGCCGGGAATCGGCCACGCATCAAAGGATTCGTAAGCACCGGTAATACTCGATTGAATCTGAACATTCGGCATGTTTTCAACCACGCTATTTTCGATGCCGTTCAGAAAATGATCAAGCCACAAATGCGCCCAATCAAAAACGGCATCGTGGGTCATAAAACTTGCATGACCGGTACGATTGAGAACTAATTTTATCGGTGCGTTGGAGAGTTCTGTAACGGCACGATATAGTGCATCAAAATTTCTTGGCATAACATTAAAGTCGTTAAATCCGTGCTTTAGTAGAATGCCTGCCGTGATACGATTGGCAGTAGCAAGATAGTTTCTATCGTCCCACCAACGGTTAAAATTTCCGGTTATAAAATCCGCATCATTTAGCATGTTTTCCCAAAAAATTTCTGCACGTTGGCGAAGTTCTACACCTTCATTGCCGAAAACAGGATCATTGGCAGGTGCATGGAAACGCATGTATGACGGAATCTGCCTTTCCACGGCATTGATAGTCATAGCATTGGTTGCGTTTATTCTGTCATTGAAAACATATGTATCGGGTACCGCAACTCGTGAAAAACACAATCGAGCAAGATCATGAGCCTCTTCGCCCGGAAAACCGGCATGCCACGCATTATTTCTGCCCGGATATACAACAGTTCCATTTGCACGTGTATAGTAGTACCAATTGGAAATGGCAGCTATCGGAATAATGGCTTTAAGACCTTCAACGCCCGTAGCAGCCGCTGCTATCGGCAATGTTCCGTTGTACGATGTACCTGACATTACGACATTTCCGTTGGACCACGATGTAGCATCAACTTGATAAATTGCATTTTGACACGAGAAACCGCGAGCATTTCCGTTGAGCCATTTCACAACAGCCATCGAAGCAAGTGTTTCGCAAATACCGCCGGAAGACGGAAAACCATCGGAAAACACATTCCCTACGGAATTGGCAGCGATGATCACATAGCCGCGAACAAACATGAATTGTGCAAAAACACCGCCTATGTTAACGTGTCCTCCACCAAGCATAATTGCAGGAAGTTCCGGCGAAACACTCGTATCTCTTGGTATGGTGTGATTAACAGCAACAGGAGTGCCGCGCGTAACAATTCTTTCGGAAGGCACAGCAGGTCGAGCAGCCGGAATACCCAAAGATACATTCGCCGTTAGATCCCAAGGCCAGTCGGCAGCACGAGGTTTTGTACTTTTAATATCTGCTTCATAGGTGAAATGCATCGTGTTCGGACCTGCTTGCATAGGCTTGGTAACACTAATCGCCTCGAGAGGAATTGTACCATCTCTGTAAGGACTGATTTCTAAAAAGACGGGGAGTTTTAAATCCGCGTACCGCTCTGATTCTATTGGGCGGCGAATGGTTGCTCTGATCAAATCGCGTCTTCCGTCGCCATCGGTATCGATCGGCAGTTCAATAAATACTTCTTCAACGATATTGTAGTCGTTGTTTCTGTTGGCTCTTGGTGTCCATGACAAAGAGCCGCGTACAGGCGTTTCAAGATCATGCGTGTTGTTTCCTGTCCATTGGAAAGCAGGCGCGGTTCGGAGAGTTTCCGAACACCACAAAGCAGGAAACAGCTCGACGTTTCTTTGGAAACTTGGGTTTGCCGGCAACGAAACAGCAAACACCGACACGTTAAAACATGTTGCTAAAACGGTGATAAATAGTCCGAGTAATAATTTTCTTTTCATTGTGTATGTTTTTAGTTAAGAGATAAGAGTTAAAAGTTATGAGTGATTTGTCGATTTTTAGCCTCTGTGAATGATATAAATAAAGTAGGCGACATATACTACCAGGAAAAATACCCCTTCGCCTCTGCTGATGTGACCTTTGCTTCGAGATGTAAAAAATAAAAATACGGATAGTGCTATCAGTAAAATGACATCTATCAGGATATTTACCGACAACGTAATCGGTGTTATTAGGGATGCGACGCCCAAAATAAACAACACATTGAACATACAACTTCCCACAACATTTCCAATGGCGATGTCGTCTTTTCCTTTGAGTACAGCCATTATTCCGGTTGTGATTTCGGGCAGCGACGTGCCCATCGCAACGATCGTCAAACCAATCAACACATGGCTCATACCAAATGCATCGGCGATACTGCCGGCGCCTCTAACCACTAATTCTGCACCAACCAAAACACCGGCAAGGGACAAAATGATTAGAGCAATGTTTTTGATTAGGCTCTTATTCCCGCGAAGGCGGGAATCCCCCTGAACAGAGTGAGTGGATGATAGCGAAGAGATTGGCTTCGCCGAGCCCTTCGGGGTTCCCGCGTTCGCGGGAATGACAACATTGCCATTCAAATTGGCATCGGATTTGTAAAACGTGTAATACAAAAACACCGCAAAAAACAACAAAAAAATCAAGGCATCTGCACGTGACAGTTGATTGACCGCAGCGCCTGTAAAAATGGTGTCGAAAAGCAAAACAAGCAGGGCAACTGCCGTTAAAATTGCCATCGGAATATCTTTGTTGATCATGGATTTCGAAACTGCAATCGGTCTAACCAAAGCGATAATTCCAAGTACAACAGCGATGTTGAAAATGTTGCTTCCAACGACATTGCCGATTGCAATTCCGTCCGAACCGTTGATAGCAGCAATAACCGAAATAGAAAGCTCCGGAAAACTCGTTCCGAAAGCAACCAGCGTCAAGCCGATGATACGTTCGCTCACATTGAATCTTTTCGCTATTTGCGAACTCTGATCAACGAGAACGTCTGCGCCTTTGATAAGGACAATCAATCCTGCAATGACCAGTAAAATGCTCAGAAAAACGCTCATTTTGGCTATATTTTTTGCAAAGTTACGATTTTTTTTTGTATCTTTGCAAAAATTTTGTAAATATGGGACTTTTCTCTTTCATGACGCAAGAAATTGCCATTGACCTTGGCACAGCAAATACAATTATCATTTCCAACGATAAGGTTGTTGTAGACGAGCCGTCGATTATTGCAATGGATCAAAAAAGCGGTAAAATTATCGCAATTGGCAAGCGTGCGTTGCAAATGCACGGAAAAACTCACGATAATATCAAAACCATTCGTCCGTTGCAAGGCGGAGTTATCGCGGATTTTCGTGCTGCCGAACACATGATAAAAGAGATGATCAAATTGGTTAATCCGAATAAATCGCTTTTTTCGAAAGCCCTGAAAATGGTTATTTGCATCCCTTCAGGAATCACGGAAGTGGAAGAACGTGCCGTTCGCGATTCTGCCGAACAAGCCGGTGCTCGCGAAGTTCGCCTGATTCACGAACCAATGGCGGCAGCAATTGGAATTGGTATCAACGTGCTCGAACCCACCGGAAACATGGTTGTAGATATCGGCGGAGGAACTAGTGAAATCGCAGTAATTGCACTTGGCGGTATTGTGAGCAACAAATCTATCCGCATCGGTGGCGACGAATTCGACAGAGATATTGAAGACTACATGCGAAAGCAGCACAATCTCAATATCGGCGAACGTACTGCGGAAAGAGTCAAAGTCGAAGTTGGATCGGCAATCCTTGATTTGGACAATCCACCCGAGGACTACGCTATACAAGGCCGTGATGTGTTGACCGGCATTCCAAAAGAAATCACGGTGAATTTTGCTGAAGTGGCCCATGCTTTGGACAAGTCGATTGCAAAAATTGAAGCGGCTGTTTTGAACGCATTAGAGCAAACGCCTCCCGAATTGTCTGCAGACATCTATCGCACCGGAATTTATTTGGCAGGTGGTGGTGCCATGCTTAGAGGTTTGGACAAACGTTTGTCTCAAAAAACGAAACTACCCGTGCGTTTGGCGGAAGACCCGTTGCGTGCTGTAGCCCGCGGAACGGGCATCGCTTTGAGAAATTTTGACGAATTTGTGTTTTTGATCAAATAATATTCAACTTTGCGTGAGTAATCTTTTTCGGTTCTTAAAACGGTTCCATTTTATTCTGTTATTCCTGTTTTTGCAAGGTATAGCCTTGATTTTATTGGTGAACTACAACCGTTATCAATCCGGACAATTCATGCGTTTTTACAACGAAGTTTCAGGAGCTGTATTCAATGCACGCCACAGTTTGGCTCAATATTTCAACTTGCGAAGAAGCAATGTCGAACTTGCTGCTGAAAATGCCCGATTACGCAGTCAAATAGAACAGTCGTATCAGAGATTTGATAGGAGTGTTTTTGTTGTAAATGATACGGTTTTCAGACTTCAGTACGAATATATTCAAGCCCAAATTATCAAAAATACGACAAGCCGACGAAACAATTATTTGATGATTAATAAAGGATCCAACCAAGGCGTGAGAGAGGGTATGGCGGTGATTTCGCCTACCGGAGTGGTGGGTATTGTACGTGCAGTTTCTAACAATTTTTCATCGATTATGTCGTTACTTCACAGCGATAGCCGGATTAGTGCGAGAATTAAAGAAAATAATTTTTCTACCGGATCGGTTTCTTGGAATGGGCGGTTAGCGGGCATTTCGCAGATGTTGGAAATACCGCCTCATATCGAAGTTCATGTCGGCGACACGGTAATCACTAGTGGATTTTCATTGAATTTTCCGGAAGGGATATTGATTGGAACGGTAAGCCGTGTGCAAACTCGTCCGACCGATAATTTCCATACATTAGACATCAAGCTGAGTACCGATTTTCACACTTTAGACCATGTGTATGTGGTCAGAAATTTAGCAAGAAACGAATTAGACCAGCTCCTACAATACCATTTGCCTGAATGAGCCCGATAGTAACAAAAAATATTCTGCGTTTTGCCGCTCTCCTGTTTTTACAGGTTTTAGTCATCGATCATATTCAAATTTCGAGTATGGTTACGCCGTTTATTTATATTTTGGCGATAATCATGCTTCCGTTCAACACGCCCAGATGGCTGTTGTTGTTTTCGGCATTTGTTTTAGGATTTTTAGTGGATATCTTTTCCGGAACAATGGGGCTGAACATGTCTGCAACTCTGACTATTGCGTTTGTTCGTCCGTATGTGTTAAATCTAATTTCTTTCGGACGAGATTATGAGGACGAAGAGGCTCCAAATATGAAAAATTTGGGTGTAGATTGGTTCGTTGCTTATGTTTCAATCATGATTGTGATACACCATTCGGCGATATTTTTCTTGGAAGTGTTCCGTTTGAGCGAACTCGGAACAACTTTTTTAAGGATAATCTACAGTTCGTTGGCTACATTTGTTTTGGTGTTTTTGTGGCAATTTTTATTTGCTTTGCGAAAAGGGTGAAAATATTTCGTTTTTTCTTGGCAAAAAAATACGAAAATACTTGTGTATTTCCTTTTTTTTTCGTACCTTTGCCATATATAATATGCATATGAAACACAGTAATATTTTTCCGGGGCAAGGTGCTCAATTTGTCGGTATGGGGAAAGACCTCTACGACCAGTATTCACAAGCAAAAGCGATGTTTGAAGAAGCAAACGAAATTTTAGGATTTCGAATTACCGACTTGATGTTTTCGGGTACGGATGAAGATTTGAAACAAACACGAGTTACACAGCCTGCGGTGTTTTTGCATTCGGTGATTGCGGCAGAATGTGCTGCCGATGTAAAAAAAATGCCCGACATGGTTGCAGGACACTCATTAGGAGAATTTTCAGCATTAGTTGCGGCAAAAAGTTTGTCGTTTGCTGATGGACTAAAACTCGTATATGCACGTGCACAGGCAATGCAAAAGGCTTGTGAAGCACAGCCTTCAACTATGGCGGCAATTCTAGGACTTGACGACGAGGTTGTGGAGAAAATCTGTTCGGAAATCAACGAAGTGGTTGTTCCTGCAAACTACAACTCGCCCGGACAATTGGTAATATCAGGAACGATAGCAGGTGTGGAAGAAGCTTGCCAACGATTGAAAGAAGCCGGAGCAAAACGAGCCTTGCCGTTGAAAGTAGGCGGAGCGTTTCACTCGCCATTGATGCAGCCGGCTGCCGAAGAGCTGAAAAAAGCCATCGAACAAACCGAATTCAAAACGCCGATTTGCCCGATTTATCAAAACGTAGATGCCAAACCGCACACAAATCCTGACGACATCAAAGCAAACTTGATTCTGCAATTGACTGCACCCGTGCGTTGGACGCAAATCGTGCAAAACATGCTTGCCGACGGTGCAACCGAGTTCACAGAATTCGGTCCGGGCAGTGTATTGACGGGACTTGTGCAAAAAATAAAAGGATAGAAAAAGCATGGAATTTGACTTGCTCGACCTGAAAGTGGCACTTCTCTACCACGGAATTTGTGTGGACGAAGAGGTATATGAAGCGTTTGAAGGAAAGGCACGTTTGTCGAAAAATCCGTTCAGTTGCAACGCGATGATCCTAGATGAACAAATTTTTTGTTCGCTTTCTCGTACAGAACAGGAAACACCTTTTCGCTTGACGCTGAACGACGGAAACCCTGTCATTACCTACAACAACAAATTTCTTACAGAAATTTCTTTCCCCAAAAAAACATCGTTTTACGAACAAAAAACTTCAAGTGGAATTCCTTTCGGGAATCTCGCCGTAATTCAAGGTTTGGATATGCTTGCGTTTGCATGTTTGTGGCGTTGCGAAATCACTACCTCCGGAAATGCCTGTGGGTTTTGTCATACAGGAAATTTTGCTTCTCCCGATCATTCGCTTTCTGAAATGATGGAAATCATTCGCTATGCTGTTGAGGAAAGTCCAAAAACAAAGATGCTTCAACTCACAGCAGGTTCAACGTTTAATCCCGAAAAGGAAATCGATCAATACGTAAAAATTTTGGAAGCCATTGATAAATCTATCGGCATAGAAAAAGTGCCAACCATGATTTATCTCACACCGCCCTCTGATTTGAAACAGTTGGATCGTTTGTTTGATGCAGGCGTGAGCCAAATAGCCTGTGATATGGACATTTGGGACGAACGTTTGTTTGAAAAAATTTGTCCCGGAAAAGCAAAAGTAAACACACGCCAGCGTTATCTAGATGCATTGTCGTACATTGCCGAAAAATATGGACCAAATCGTGCATGTTGTGTTTTTGTAGGCGGTATAGAGCCGGCAGAAAGTTTGATAGAAGGCGCAACATTTTTGGCAGAACAGGGCATTGTACCGTTGCCATCGCCGTTGATGCCATTTGGAGTTAATCAAAAAGTGCTTGCCGAAATGCAACCGTTTAGCCTCGATTATTACCGAAAAATCCGAAAAGAAACGGCAAAATTATATCAAAAACATAATTTGATTGTTCCCGGAACGTACGGTTCCGATGTTTGTTTGAGTCGTGACATTTGGTTGCGTCGCGAAATTTTGGCTAGCGAATAATGTCTGAAAAGCCGATATATCACCGTGCAAAAACATGGCAAATCGGACTGTTTGCACTGAATAATACTGCAGTTAACTTATACGCCATGATGATTATTTTCATCGCCTATTTTGCAGGCGGTGTACTGGGTTTGACCGTGGCATTCGTTTCTACGCTCATCATGGCGATGCGACTTTTTGACGGAATTACAGATCCAATTATCGGCTGGTTTATCGATCGCACAAACGGAAAATTTGGGAAATTTCGTCCGTTTATGATACTCGGAAATGTAGTAATGGCAGGCTCTTTGGTGCTGATGTATATTTCGCAATATATGGAAGACGCAAAAATACCGTTTTTCATTTTTGCGTATTTTGTTTATGTGATCGGGTATAGTTTTCAATTTTGTGTGACACGTGCAGCACAAAGTGCACTGACCAACGACCCCAAACAACGCCCTGTTTTTTCGGCGTTTGATATGGTGATGAATGTGATTCTCTTTGTTGGTGTGAGCTTGCTTGTGAGCAACTATTTAGTTGTAAAACATGGTGACTTTACCGGCTCAATGTTCGGCGAGTTTTTTGTTATTATTGCTATTGTTTCGGCAATATGTACTTTTTTTGCAATTATCGGAATCTGGAAAAAAGATAGACCGGAATTTTTCGGACTGGCCGAAAACGCACAAAAAATCCGACTTCGAGATGGCTGGAATGCTCTACGAAATAACCGTGCTGTGCAAATGTTGATGATTTCTGCAGGAACAGATCGATTGTTTTCAAACATAACGACAAATGCTGTCGTTGTAGTAATTATTTTCGGAATTATTTGTGGAGATTTTGCACTTTCCGGGCAATTTAATCTTTTTGTCTTCATACCGAGTATAATTATTTCGCTACTATGCATTCAATATGCAAGAAAATTAGGACAAAAAGAGGCTTTTTTATTTGGTTCTTACGGCGGAATAATTTTTTCGACGTTGGTTTTCCTTCTATTTTTGTTTGGGGATCCAACCTCGCTTAGTTTCACAGATTGGGGGTATTTTACAATTTTACTTTTGATTTTTATGGCATTTCGCGGTGGCTTTATGTCTGTCAACAACAGTATTGTTATTCCGATGATTGCCGATGTTGCTGATTCGGAAGTGGCACGAAGCGGTAAATACTTACCGGGAATGATTGGAGCATTATTTACCACGGTTGACAAACTTATTTTATCACTGAACACCGTAATTATAGGGGCTTTACTGATATTTGTTGCCGGCTATAGAGATGCCTTCCCCTCGGTACACTCGCCATATACCCCGGGACTGTTTTGGGTCGGAATGATTGCCTATTGTTTTTTGCCTATACTTGGCTGGATTATCAATATCGTTTGTATGCGGTTTTATCCTTTGAGTCGTGCAAAAATGGCTGAAACGCAACAAATCATACAGGAAATTAAATCAACGGTGTAGGGGCGAGGCATGCCTCGCCCCTACAGTCTCATTTTTTTTGTATCTTTGCACAATGGTTTTAACGTTTTTCGAATTAAATAAAATTACCGACGATGTGTTTGATGTTTGGCTAAAAAAACTGCCGAAATTCAGACAAGATGAGGTTTTGCGATACCGTTTTCGAGACGATCGGGTACGGTCGTTGTGTGCCTATTTGCTGTTGTGCGTGGGTTTGGGACGAATTGTAGAAAAACTTTCTTACAACGAACACGGCAAACCTTTGTTAATAGATGAAAATTTACATATCAATCTTTCACATGCGAAGTCTGCTGTGGCAGCAGGTTTCAGCGAAACTCCCATTGGTGTTGATGTAGAATTTATTCGAAAAACATATCCGAAAATTGTTTGCAAACGGGTATTTACCGATGCGGAAATCAAACAAATTGAAAACTCCGACAATCCAACCCTTGCCTTTTTTAAATTTTGGACACTCAAAGAGAGTTTTGTGAAATGTATCGGACAAGGACTCACGTTTCCTCTGAAAACAATAGAGTTTAGGCTTAATGACAGTGCCGATGCAGACTTGCAGTCCGTGCTTTTCCACCCCCTTAATCCCCCGCCGGCGGGGGAGAATTTGCACCACAAGCCAAGTACTTGGTTAATGGCGAAGCTCTCCCCCGCCGGCGGGGGGGAGGGGGGTAGGCTCCAGTTTTCTACATTTACGCAAAACGGACATCAAGTCAGCATTTGCTCAACGGAGAAACAGGATGTGAAAAACCTGTCTTTCAAAGAATTTGCAAGTAAGGTGGAGAAGTTAAGTTAAAAAGAACTACCTCACCAGTTCATACAGCCGCTGTCTATCCCTTTCTTCCCAAAGGTTTAGTACTTCCATTTTCATACTGTTTGGGTGTACCAATATATTATGCGGAACAGCAAAGATACCATATTCATCATTTATCGCCATACCTTTTTCTCTAGTCAAAACTATAAGACTTCGCCAAGGTATTTCGTGCGTATACATCTTTTCTCGCCAGTTTTCGGCAGTTCGTTCATGATCAAGCGACACGTAGGTCATAATCAATTTCTGTCCTAAATCTTGATAAATTTCTTTTAATATAGGTATTAGGCGAATACAAGGTGCACACCACGAAGCTGAAAAAAGAATTAGATTGTATTTTGACGAGTCTTGTAGGATCGGCTCAAACACATAGGTATCCCAAGTAGTAGCAAGTTTTTTGTTAACAAACACTGTTCGTGTGATATGTTTGTAGATTATTTGCCCGTAGAAAGATTGTTGGAGTTCTTCCGAAAAAAGATTGAATAGTTTGGCAATATCGTCTTTTGATCTAAAATGCCTCAAACTATTCCGAAGTGCGATTATCATTCCTTGGGAGTTGGGATGTTGCCGGATAAATTCCATGTCCCTCTGTATGATTTCTTCGTAAGTCAGTCCCATAGAGAGAGAACGGGAAATGTTCCCATACCCATAATGTGCTACTTTCAAGGACAATATCACTTCTTCGTCATTGGTAAAAATCTCGAAATTGTCTATGATGTAAGTTTTGAGTATAGGGCTCCCTGTTTCTCTGCATCTTGTATGCCTGTTAGGAAGTGTTGTCGTCCTCATGTAACGTGCTATAACATGCGACGAAGGTCTTCCAAAAATAAAGTTGGCTGTCTGTAGAGTGTTGTCTTGTAAAACGAGATTAAAAATAAAGCTATGACTTACAGTATCAGGACTTCCTGGCACATTAAAATAAAAAGTAACGATACGATCGTACAAGGAGTCAGGATAATGAAATTTCCACAGGTATCCATCCGAAGAATGTCCTTTTATTGAGTCCCTGCGAAAATCAGGGCGGTCAAAACTGACGAGGACGAGATACAAACTATCGTATCGCTTTCCTTCGAATTCGATAATTACCACATTCACTTTTTCTTGACGTGGCTGTGTACACGACACCAGGATTCCGCCAAGCAAGAATAGGGTCAGAAATTGTTTCATAATGATTTTTTTGGCAAAGATACGAAAAAAACAACATTTACAACAAAATTTTGTATCTTTGCATCCACAATGAAAAAAACCGTCGCATTTCACACTTTAGGCTGCAAATTAAACTTTGCCGAATCATCGGACTTGAGCCGAAAATTTGTTGAAAACGGCTATGAATTTGTTGATTTCAAGAGTATTGCCGATGTTTATGTGATTAACACGTGTACGGTTACCGCCTTGGCAGAAAAAAAATGTCGAACGGCAATTCGTCAAGCAATCAAAAGAAATCCGAATGCCAAAATCGCTGCGGTTGGTTGTTTTTCGCAGGTTAGCCCCGATGAAGTTGCAAAAATTGAAGGTGTAGATTTTGTATTGGGAACAAACGAAAAACATAAATTGTTAGAATATTTAGACATCAACGCCTACACCGTATCCTCCACTCCGGAAGATTTCGTTGCTGCCTACTCTGCGGACGATCGTACCCGAACATTTCTAAAAATCCAAGACGGCTGCGATTATTTCTGCACGTATTGTGCGATTCCGCATGCGCGCGGAAGAAATCGTAATGATACAATCGAAAATACTGTAAAACTTGCCGAAAAAATTGCAAAATCAGACACGAAAGAAATCGTTCTTGCCGGTGTAAACATTGGCGAATTCGGAGGTTCTACTAAAGAAACATTTTTTGAATTGATTCAAGAACTTGATAAAATTCAAGATGTCGAACGCTTTCGTATTTCATCGCTCGAACCGAATTTGATTTCTGATGAAATCGTCAACTTTGTCGCAAAATCACGAACATTTTTACCGCATTTTCACATTCCGCTGCAGTCTGGATCAAACAAAATTTTGGAATCGATGAAACGGCGCTATTCGCGAGAATTATTTGCAGAGCGTTTGCAAAAAATTAAAACGGCGATGCCTCATGCATTCGTTGCGGTTGATGTTATTGTTGGTTTTCCGGGCGAAACCGACGAGGATTTTGAGGACGCTTATCAATTTATCGAATCGCTGCCGTTGGCGTTTTTACACGTGTTTCCATATTCCGAACGTCCAAATACGCCGGCGATAAATTTTCCCGGAAAAATTTCTCCACAAGTCAAAAAACAACGCAGCGAACGACTGTACAAACTGTCTGAAAAAAAACATACCGAATTTTGTAAAAACCACCTCCAAAATCCATCAAGAGTCCTTTGGGAAGCTGATAGCCACGAAGGCTTTATGTATGGTTTTACAGAAAACTATATTCGTGTTCGAAAGCCGTTTGATGCAGGCTCAGTGAATACGATTGAAATTTTTTTCGTATCTTTGCAGTAGCAAAGAGAAACTTATTCAACAAAAAAACAGACACCATGCAACTTATCGACGGAAAAACCATTGCCGCAACCGTAAAAAGCGAAATCGCAAATGAAGTAAAAAAAATGATTGATGCTGATCAAAATCCACCGCATCTTGCTGCAATTTTGGTCGGAAACGATCCTGCCAGTGAAACCTATATCGCCTCAAAAGAACGTGCTTGCAAAGAAGTCGGATTTACATCGTCGGTGTACAGAATGTCGGAAAACACCAGCGAAGAGGAACTTTTGAAAACCATTGAGTTTCTGAGCAATGACGAAGATGTTAACGGCTATATCATACAGCTTCCCTTGCCGAAGCATATTGATACAAACGCAATTATTGCCGCAATGGATCCGAAAAAAGATGTAGATTGTTTCCATCCCGAAAATGTCGGACGAATGGCTATGGATATGCCGTGTTTCTTGCCGGCTACTCCGGCAGGAATTATGATGCTTTTGGAGCGTTCGAATATCGAAACGGAAGGAAAAAACTGTGTGGTTGTCGGACGAAGCAATATCGTTGGAACACCAATTTCCATACTGCTTTCGAGAAATTCAAAAAAAGCAAATTGCACGGTAACACTGTGCCACAGCCGCACGAAAAATTTGAAGGAAGTTTGTGCTTCCGCAGATATTTTGGTAGCAGCTATCGGCAAACCCGAATTTATTACGGCAGATATGGTCAAAGAAGGTGCTGTCGTGATTGATGTAGGTATCCACCGTATGGAGGACAACAGCGAAAAAGGCTATAAAATAGTGGGCGATGTAAAATTCGATGAAGCAGCACCAAAGTGTTCGTTTATTACGCCTGTTCCGGGCGGTGTAGGGCCAACAACGATTGTCTCTTTGCTCAGCAACACGCTGAAAGCAAGGAAGAACCAACTAAATTTTTAGTTGCAAGTCCAAAAACTCCATCGTATCTATACCGTCGGCATAATCAAAAAGCGTTGGTTTTTGAGCATGTCCAAAAGGTGTGTTGTTGCGTGAAACGATACACTGCAAGTGATTTTTTTGTGCCTCCAAACTCTGTTTGACTTCTGTCAAATCGGAATAATACTCATAATGAACGACTGAGATGGGCGGTGTTAAAGACGGATCTTCAACCAGCAAAAACACACCTGTGTCAATCGTTTTTCGCAAATTTAACGCAGAAACAACTTTTTGATACCGAAAATTATTTTGGTATAAATGATGTTGTTCCAAACCTTGATACAAATCTTTTTGATTTCTCACAATCTCTATAAAAAGTTGAAAATCGTAATTTTTCGGCAAAAATAATTTTGTAACATTTCGACATCCCAGCCCGAAATAACGAAACATATCTTCGAACAAACCTTGCAGCTCTTCTGGGTTTTCCGAACCGTCTAAAATTGCGCAGCTGTTTCGATGACCGCGAATGATGTGCGGATATTTTGAAAAATATTCGTAAAAATTCCCAACAGCATGACTTCCACCTGTCGCAATTACTGCGTCAAAACCTTCAGTTATGTGATTTTCAAAACAAATTAGCTCTGAAAATTTCGGCTCAATTTGAATGAGCTTTTCTGCCAAAAATTTTAACAAAATGCTGTCTTTCGAAGACAATTTGCACAAAATTTTATGTCCGGAGATCAGTACGGCCAAAAAATCTCTAAAGCCCACCAATGGAAGATTTCCCGCCATGATAACGGCAATGGTTTTTTGTAGAGACGCAATGCATTGCGTCTCTACAGCATTGCGTAAAAACGGATATTGCAATGTCCAATCATTCAGATTCTTTTCGTCCAAATCCGAAACAACCGCACGTAGGGCAAACCGAATGTTTTCTTCCGTAAACCAAGGATTTTCTTGGTTTGCACGACTTAAAACATCGGTAAATTCAGCATTTTCCGAGCTTAATTGCTCGTTCAAAGAACTGCCTAATTTTACAAATGCGGAGAATCGATTTTGAAAAGTCATATTTTTTTTGTATCTTTGTGGGAAGCCCTTCGACGGAGTTTACCCCGAGCTAAGTCGAGGGACTCAAGATAAACACACAAGTTTAACACCAAAATGAAATACAAAGTTACGAAAAAAATCTCACTTATTGCGATATGCCTATTTTTTGCATTTTGCGGACATACACAGAGGCGTCAGGCTCAAGTTATAGCCCCAACGTTTGATTTCGAAACTGTGGAAGCAGAGTTGGTTGAATTATTTGCGGTGGCTGCCAGAGGCGAAAGCGAGAGTATTCGATACGATGCGAACAATCGTTTTTTGGAGCTTTTGAAAAATACCTTGGCAGAAGAAGGTGCATTTGATCATCCTTTTGCAAATCTCCACATACGGATACTAGAACCTCCTGACAGAAAATTTCGTATGTTCAACTGGATAATGCGCCGAGATCAAGGCATGGAGTTTTTTGCCGTGATGATGGTTCGTGCTCAGGAAACAGGGGAACTTAGAATCATTCAATTAATTGACGAAAGTGAAACCACATTTGATCGGTCGAATGCCATACTCGGTGCAAATAATTGGTACGGTGCGTATTATCGGCAGTTGATTCAAACAGAGGGTAGTGGCGGTCGTAAATACTACACGTTGTTGGGTTGGAATGGAAACGATCCGGCTATCAGTCGAAGAATAATCGAAATTATGACTTTTCGACCAAATGGCGATCCGGTGTTTGGTGCTGCGATTTTCACCGGATACAGAGGCCGGAGAGAGCGGTTTGTGCGGAAAGTTTTCGAATACTCACGCAGAAGTTCGATGATTTTGCGCTACGATTTTCAGGCGTATCGCGAGCCTGCTCCAACACGCAGAAATCCGCAAAATTTTCGACATGTAGAAACAAATATGATTGTGTTTGATCATTTAATGCCTCGAGAGTTCGAAATGCGGGGTCGACGTGAGACTTATATTCCGGCCGGCGGTGTTTATCATGCTTTTGTTTGGTTGGACAATCGCTGGACGTTGAAAACCGACATTCGGGCTCGAATTCCGGCACAACCCGGGCAAAGACGGAGGCGTTAGGTTATTAACAATTTTCGAAAGTTATCAACATTTTAACACTTTTTAAGTTTTTTTTTATACGAAAATCGGTTTTTTTGCGTTTATATAGGTGAACCTCGTCGTCATTCCGAACGTAGTTGAGACATCCCATAGCAAGGGGATTCCTCAACTACGTTCGGAATGACGGCCCTAAAACCAAATCTTATGCTTATCAAAACTTATGGCTCGGCGATCTATGGCGTGGATGCCATTACCATTACCGTAGAAACAAGTGTTGAACTCGGTGTGAATTTTATGATGGTCGGACTGCCCGACAGCGCCGTGAAAGAAAGTCAACAACGCATCGAATCTGCACTTTCACAAAACGGATTTCGATTTCCGGGAAAAAAAATTGTGATCAACATGGCTCCTGCCGATATTCGGAAAGAAGGCTCTGCCTATGATTTGACGCTGGCAATCGGTATTTTGGCGGCTTCGGAACAAATCAAAAACGATGATGTCGGCGATTATATTTTGATGGGCGAACTTTCGCTCGACGGCGGTTTACGCCCGATTAAAGGAGCTTTGCCGATTGCTATCGAAAGTTTGCGGCAAGGGTTTAAAGGCATTATTCTTCCGAAAGAAAATGCCGAAGAGGCTGCCATTGTTGGTTCTTTGAAAGTTTATGGAGCAAAACATATTTTAGATGTGATTCGTTTTTTTAACGGTGAAAACTCTCTAAAACCCACTGAAATCAACACGCGTGATGAATTTAACAACAGAATAAATGCAGGTTATGCGTGGGATTTTTCTGATGTCAAAGGACAGGAAAACCTCAAACGAGCCCTTGAAATTACGGCTGCAGGCGGTCACAACGTGATTTTGATCGGACCGCCCGGTTCAGGAAAAACGATGCTGGCAAAACGTATGCCGTCCATTCTTCCGCCGATGACACTTCATGAAGCTCTCGAAACAACTAAAATCCATTCCGTTGCCGGAAAAATGGGGCGTCAACGCGGCTTGGTTTCAGCACGCCCGTTTCGTGCGCCGCATCATACGATTTCGGATGTGGCTTTGGTGGGCGGTGGCTCTGTTCCGCAACCCGGAGAAATATCTTTGGCACACAACGGCGTTTTATTTTTGGACGAAATGCCGGAATTCAAACGGCAGGTGTTGGAAGTTTTGCGACAACCGATGGAGGATAGAATTGTGAGTATATCTAGAGCACGAATGTCAATTGACTATCCGGCGAGTTTTATGCTTGTGGCGGCCATGAATCCTTGCCCTTGCGGAAATTACAACCATCCTTGGAAAATCTGCACATGCGGACAAGGCATCGTAGAGAAATATCTCAACAGAATTTCCGGACCACTTTTGGATCGCATGGATCTACACGTAGAAGTTACGCCGGTTGATGAAAATATCTTGAATTCGCCAATTTCCGGCGAAAATAGTGCTGTCATTCGTGAGCGAGTTATCGTTGCCCGAAGAAAACAGGAAATGCGATTTTCCGAAGAAATAGATGTGCATTGCAACGCCCAAATGATACCAAAACACATCCGCGAACATTGTCAATTAGACGAAAGCAGTCAAACCATTCTTAAACAAGCCATGCAGAAATTAGGCTTGACCGCACGTGCCTACGACCGAATTCTGAAAGTTTCGCGAACGATTGCAGATTTAGAGGATAGCGAAAAAATTCAAATTCACCATCTTTCGGAAGCCATTCATTTTCGTTCTCTCGACCGCGAAAATTGGGGGAAAAATTAAAAAAATGAAACTTTTTTTGGTTTTTTCCGTTAAATAACGTATCTTTGTATGCCGAAAACTCGTTTTTGGACACTCGTTTTGTTAATTTTTGAAAATCAATCTACATGAGGCAATTAAAAATATCCAAGTCCATTACCAACCGCGAAACAGCGTCGTTAGACAAGTATTTGCAAGATATTGGTAAAGAAGATTTGATCAGTGCAGAGGAAGAAGTACTTTTGGCTCAACGCATTCGTAAAGGCGATCAGCGCGCTTTGGAAAAATTGACGAGAGCAAATTTGCGCTTTGTTGTTTCCGTTGCTAAACAATATCAAAATCAAGGATTAAGCCTTCCGGATTTGATCAACGAAGGTAATCTCGGATTGATTAAGGCCGCCCGCCGTTTCGACGAAACACGTGGATTCAAGTTCATTTCTTACGCCGTTTGGTGGATTCGTCAGTCTATTTTGCAAGCCTTAGCCGAGCAGTCGAGAATTGTACGCTTACCGCTCAATCAAGTAGGATCGCTCAACAAAATCAAGAAAGAAACCTCCAAACTTGAACAAAAATTCGAACGCACGCCATCTATTGATGAAATTGCAGACTCTTTGGATCTGTCGAAAGACAAAATTTCCGAAGTGATGAACATTACGACACGCTATGTTTCTATGGATGCACCGTTGATTCAGGACGAAGAAACCAGTTTTATTGATGTCTATATCAACGAAGATAATCCAACTACGGATTCTCTGCTGATTCGCGAATCGTTGGCACGTGAAATCGAACGGTCGCTGGCAACACTTACCGAAAAAGAGCGTGATGTGTTGAACTTATTTTACGGAATTGGCTACGGACATGGCTACACTTTAGATGAAATTGCCATAAAATTTGATTTAACTCGCGAACGTGTTCGTCAAATTAAAGAAAAGGCTATTCGCAGACTGAAAACCTCATCAAGAAGTAAGCACTTAAAGGCATTTCTTGGAGAATAGTCATGCTCGAACAACTACAAGCTTTAGACAACATCAACATCAACTTTTCGCCTGAAAGTCTGCACATTGTCAACCTCATTTTGGCACTTGTGATGTACGGTGTTGCGCTGGGAATTCGCCCGCAAACGTTTAAAAACGTTTTGCTTTTTCCGAAATCCGCTTTTGTCGGGCTTTTTGCACAAGCAATTGCTTTGCCGGCAATCACATTTTTGTTGGTGGTTTTGCTCAACAATTGGATTACGCCGATGATTGCAATGGGAATGATTTTGGTGGCATCGTGCCCGGGAGGAAACATGTCCAATTTCATGTCGCAACTTTCGCGAGGAAATACCGAACTTTCGATCAGTTTGACCGCTATCGGAACAGTAATAACGCCAATTTTAACCCCGTTTAACTTTTGGCTTTGGGGAAGTTTTTACACCAATTTTGTGAACAACCAGGCAGGAGAGGCAATCTGGCTACGTATCCCTTTTTTGGATACGTTTAAGTTGGTGTTGCTTTTGCTCGGAATCCCGCTTTTGCTTGGAATTTTAACCGTAAGATATTTTCCAAAAATAGCACGAAAAATCAAAAAACCGTTGCAAAACCTTTCGGTTGCTCTTTTTTTGATACTGATTGTGGTTGCTTTCAGTAACAATTTGGATATTTTCTGGAGCCCGATTTTTATCTTTATTTTTATTTTGGTGTTGGTACACAATTCTGCTGTTCTTGGTACGGGCTACGGGTTGGCAACACTTTTCAAATTACCACCTAAAGACCGACGGGCACTTACGATAGAAACCGGCATCCAAAATTCCGGTTTGGGTTTGGTGTTATTGTTCAATCTCATGAATAGAGGCATACTGACCGACCCTATTGGCGGCATGTTGGTGGTTACCGCTTGGTGGGGAATCTGGCATATTATTTCGGGGCTTTTGATTTCGTTTTACTGGTCGAGGCGAGCGGCGAGGTAATTATTTTTTCGGAGTTAGATGCTTGTTTTCCATTTGCCCGTAGGGCATACATATCAATAGAAAAATCGTTATCTATCTCACGTGTAGCCCGTAGGGCTTCCACATCTATTCAATCTGCTTGAAAACATACCGTTCGTCGTATTCCACATCAAATTTTTTCAAAATTTCTAAATATTCTTCTCTGAATGTGCGCTTTTTATGGTGATCTTCCTGATTCTGAATATATGTTGCAATGCTTGTAATCTGTGATTTTCCATAACTGAACGCACCAAACCCTTCTTGCCAAGAGAATTTGCCCTTAACAAACCTATTTTCATTAATCCACAACGATGAGCTTCGTTTTACATCAGCCATTAACTCTGAAGGAGATTGTTTTGGCGACATACTCACAAGGGCGTGTACGTGGTCGGGCATTCCCCCGATTTGCAACAATTTGTGTCCTTTGTTAGCAACAGTGCCTGTCATATATTTGTATAGCTCATCTCGCCAACCGGATTGTATCAAACCTATCCGATTTTGAACAGCAAAAACATAATGAATGTAGATTTGTGTGTATGTATTTGACATTTTTTATTGAAATGAAACACCTACGGTGTTTTGGGGGTTGTGTGATACATTGTTTTCTATTGATATGTATGCCCTACGGGCAAGAGCGGTTTACAAAGGTGCAGAATTATTCTGACTTCCTCAGCTTTACAACGTGGATTTTCCACAACTATTGCACTTGGATTTTTTGATTTCTTCTGCGAAATTTTCGTCATTGAAGTAAATCCCTCTTTCTGTATATCCACAGTATTCGCACTCATAAATACATTTTGACTGCGTAGCGTTGGTGTCCTCGATGTTTGTTGGTTTCATTTTTGTATTGGTTTTTTTGTTATGGTATCAATTTACTTTGGTTTTTGTGGCAACGGAGTGCAATATGCTTTATTCACAACTTTTTCTCTGAACATTGACTTATTGTCAAAATTTCTTGACATATTTATAGTGACGTCTTCGTAGTCATTTATTTTTTGCCCATTCGCCTCTTTTTCATAAAAGAACGGTTTTATTGAAACACAGTTTTTGTGTTCAAACAACCTACTTAACAATGTCCTGTCCGAATTTCCGCAAGAGTGACCAAAAACATATATTTGGAAAAAATCGGAATCTGCAAAATCTAACAGCCGTTTGTAGTTCGCAGTTTGTAGATATTTTATAGACTTGATATTTCTAAGAAATTCGTTGTCGTTTAGTTTTTCGATTTCTTTGTACTCCTCAGCCTTCTCATCTCCGTAACCAAAAACTATGGGATTGGTTTCGCTATTTAGTTCGCCGTGAATATGAATAGTTGGTTGAATAGGAAAAAATGGCGGGAACCAACAATCCGGCTCATTTCCTTTATAGTCTTTGTAGTCTGAATATAGTGATTCAGTTTTTGTATAGTTAAAATTCAGAATTAAAGTTCTGCGTGGAAAGATTTTGTGTGAAACCTCATCGTCATTGAAATAATTTGGCTTTTGTGTTTTTAGAAAATTATCTAATGCGACTCCTACATCGCTATCTTTAATTTTGTATTCTTCTGTCATTTCTTTGAAAAGGCTATCACGCTGGCTATTGTAGAAATCACCAGCCCTATAAAATGGATCGCTACTATACAACATTTCAGATATTAGTTCCACAAACACTTCCTCTTTGCTACTTGCGATGTCTTTACGCTTAATACTATCGAAAAAAAGGTCGTGAATGCCTTTTATTTTAGGCGGGTTATTCGTGATTTCAGATAGATAGTTTTCTAATGCTTGTTTTATTTTTTCAAAATCTTCGTTCAATTTTTCAATAGGCGTTATTTCTCTACTAATCCTACTATATCGTGATGTTTTCTGTATAATACTTTTAATTTCTTGATGATATTCTTCTTCAACATCTACCCATTTTTCCAAAGAATGCTTCTCTGTAATTTGTTTCAAAAAAAGATTTTTGAATCTAATAAATGTGCCAGCATCACGATTAGAGCGGAGACTAAGCCAATTTGTTAACGAATTATAATTTTGAAACAGTTCTCTAGGTTTGGAATAAAGGGGCCCTATGGACAGAAAATCATTATCAAGATACGTTCCTCTCTCGCCAGTATAATTGTTAAACTCAACACCAATATTTTTCCAAAAATTATCAACAAAACTCCGGTAACTTGTTTCCAAGCCATGTGCTAAATCAAAGCCGTTTCCTATCAAAATAATTCTGTTCATATTTTACCTTCCTATAACATTAAAACCTCTACGGTCATTATATGTCGTATATTTCTGAGGGTCGTAAGTTGCCTTTGTCTTACAATGAGGGCAAGTAAACTGTCCAGAATCAAAACAATCTACTTGTATCAATTTTTGTCCGGAATCCCAACAATGTGAGCAGTATTTGATTTTTGTTGCATCGCTTTTTCGAGTTACAAACAATAGCTTATAGCGTTCAATGTCGTCTGCTATCTCTAATTGTTTTTTGAGAGTTATATTTTCTTGTTGTAATTTTGCATTCTCGCTTTGAAGTTCCAGTGCTTGTGCACTAAAATCAACCACCTGTTGTTGTAAATCAATGTTTCCTGTTTTTTTCAAAAGATTTCCAAAATCTTTTATTGCATCATATAGTCCCATAATTTATTGTTTTTAATCGTTAATTTTTCTCTCATTATATTTTCACACCGCAAAGATACCGTATAAAAATAGTTTTGATGCGAACAAAAAATGTCGCATTCTATTTTTATTCTTCAATTTCCCCCTCCACCAAGTCTTTCGCCTCATCCAACAACCGCTCACTCTCCCTACGAAGCATAAAACTTTCTTGAATTAAGTCGGCTATTTGTTGTTGGATTTTGTAATCTACAACAGGAACAACAACATTTTCTATTTCACTAATCCGCCAATGCAAAATGATTGAGCCACCTGCATCACGGTCGGCTTGCAGTTTTACAACTTCGGAGTTTAATGCCAACGTGAGATATTCGGGCAAGATTTTTGTTTTATCTTTAACATTCAAATGCAAAATAGCACCCGAAGTTATTGCTTGCATATTTTCTCGCACCATATATGCTGTTCCTACACTTCCGTCTTTGGAAAACAAAATTGTTTCTTTGGTTGGATACAACGATTGCAACAATTTTGCGTTTTCTTTGCGAAAACTATTTGACAAACATTTGTCGGGCGTAGATATTCCGAACTTGCTGTAATCAGCAACACGAATGAATGGCAAACCTTCATCCGAATAAACACTCGAACCCGGCTCAATGGATTTTTTGATTGTTACCAAATTGCTCAATATTCCGTGCGATTGCTTTTTTATTTTGGAAATTATTTCCTCATACTTCGGCTGATAATACTCCGCATCCAAACGCCCCGTTGCTAAAAACGATTCTTTGAAACTCTTGATGTTTGTGCCTTTTTCACTTGGTTTGAAATCTGATAAGCCGATAGTTTTTAATAATAAATTTTCGGCTTGGTTGTAAAGTGATTGGGATTGTTTTCTATATTTGAAAATTAAATCAAATTTTTCATCAATTTTGGTTTGAAAAATTTTTGAAAATTCAGGAATTGGGATTCTGTATAAATCGGGCTTGCTAACATAAGATATGAGCAAGTTGGTTTTATATCTATCTTTAAAAGCGATGCCGTACTTGCTTATCAAATAGCACAATAAAACGTGTTTACTTATTTTATCATTAACAGTCAGTTTGAATAAACTTCCCGACACGAGTGTTTTTTCAGGAAAATCATCGGGTACGATTGATACTTTTTCAATTTTTCCTTTTACTTCAATAAGTATTTCCCCTTTTTTTACCCTACCTTTTGGATATCGTTCCCAATCTGCCTCGTTTACATAATACAGATTGTTTGTTTTAATAAAAGGAGTTTCCAAGTCTGTTGCTTGTAAAAAATATGGAAAATTTTTCGCCACACCTTCATCTGTTTCGATTATTTGTGTGTTTTCGTAAACGACCCTATATCCGTCTTTTACAAAATAAGACAACGGTTTGAGATTTGGAACATTATTGAAAAAATTCAAAAATTCCTTTTTGAAATACTCACTATCAATCCTCTTATTTTCGTTATCTACTAATGCTTCACTCAACATTACCTCACTTACTTCCAGCCCTTCCAACAGTTTTTTATACTTTTTCTCGTTGAAAGGGCTACTCAAAAAAAACTGAGTTTCTCCTTTTTGGCAAATTCTATAAAGGCTTCGGCGATGCCGTCTTTGGTTAATCCGTCGTGATTGAAAAGGTCGTGTTTTACGATTAAGTGTTCGTGCGAATCTAAGGCGTATTCGTCGGTGTCTTTTGGGGTGGATTTGTAGAAATTTACATTGTCGGATGCCATTGAGGCTGTCTCAAAAGTTTGCTTTTCCGTCATTGCGAAGGAGCGAAGCGACTGAAGCAATCCAGGCTGGATTGCTTCGCCTGCGGCTCGCAATGACGACCTTTTTGCACAGCTCTCAACAATTTCACGCTTTCGAACATAAATTTTATCTCCGCTGTTATCTTTGCTCGGCTCTTGCATCGTGGCAAAGAAAATCGGGTAATCGTCTTTTTTCGGACAAAGTTTTTCGTCCCATTTTTGCACAAACAAAACGCTTGTTTTCGTTCCTGTATGCGGTTTGAACACGTTGCCGTGCAAACCGACAACGGCTAAAATTCGGCAACGCTCGGCAATAAATTCACGAATTTGTTTGTCACTACTATTGTTGAAACGCCCTTGTGGCAACACAATCGCCATACGTCCGCCCGGTTTCAAAAAATCCAAATTGCGCTCGATAAATAAAATGTCCCGACCTACTTTGGTCTGATACTTTCCGGCAGAATTTTTGCCTAATGCATATTTGGCTAAAATTTTACTTTCTTTGATATCGCCTGCAAATGGTGGATTTGCCATCAAAATATCAAAATTAAATTCTCTATCCTCGTCTTTTTGGGCTCGTAGTTTTTTTAGTTTTTTCCAACCTTCAAAATAAATGTCTTGCCAATTAGGATCAGTTGTGGTTTGATTCCAATGTGACCAATCAAGCGTGTTTAAGTTTAGCACGTTGGTTTGTCCGTCGCCGGCAATCAAATTCAATGTTCGTGCAACACGCACGGCACGCTCGTCGAAATCTATCGCAAAAACTTTCTCATTCACGTAATCAATACATTCTTGCGGTTTATGTTCTGTTGTGAACAAATGACTTTTAGTCAACCCTTTTTCGATAAGAATTTGTTCCCAAACATAAAAAATCGTGTGTACGGGAAATCCGCAACTTCCCGAAGCGGTGTCAATCATCGTTTCGCTTTTTTGCGGATTGAGCATTTTTACGCACATATCAATCACGTAGCGAGGCGTAAAGTACTGCCCTTTCTCGCTTTTACTGCTTTTGGTCATCAGATATTCAAAAGCCTCATCAACCACTTCGAGGTTTGAGTTGAACAATTTTACGTCTTGCAATGATGCCACGCAGATTGAGAGGTGCGAGGGCGTGAGCATAATTTTTGCACCCTCGCTAAAAACGCCGTCCCACTTCTTTTTGGCTTCGTTGAAAAGGGTTTGAATTTTGTTTTTGAGTTCGGTTTCAGTGTCGCCGTAGTTGCGAAATTCCAAGTGGCGGTCTTTGTTTTGTCCGCTTCGCATTTCATCGAACAATTTGGTAAAAATAAGTTTGAAAAGTTCTTCAAACACGTCCATACCTGAGTTTGCCAAAACCTCATCTTCCATTTCCAAAATCAAATCTTTTAAGGATTTGCGTTCGGTTACGAGCTTGTCCTTTTTTATCAAGTCGTTTATCGTCCAACGTTCTTTTAAAATATCTGAAAGTTTTTCGTTGGCTTTTGGTATTTCCGAAAGGTCTTCGAAAAAATTCGGATCTTTTCGGTGGTAATATGAAATGGACTCACCGTTGCTCCAAATTCCGATAGGTGCACCTGTGGCACTGCAATAAGATTTCAGTTGTTCCTTGCCGTCTTTGAGTTTGGGTTTTTTCAACTCAACAATGATATATGGCGTGGTAGTTTGATCCTTATCGAAAATGACAATATCAGCACGTTTTTTCTCACGACCAAACGATACTGCATATTCCAATTCCATACGAGAAAGCGGATAACCGAAGTCATCTCTCAAGGTCATAATATACAACTGCCGAATAGCTTCTTCGGGCGTAAGGCGAACATCTTTTTTTCGCACAAGACAATTTACGTAGAATTTTTCTGCTTTTTCCGTAACTGTGTTTTCCAAAGCCTCTACCCGTTTCTGTTGAAATTGCGTAAGTCTGTAATCGGAATCTTTTAGAATTGTGGATAATACCATATTGTATACATTTCAAATTATTCTACAAAAATACAAAAAAATATTGACTTTGCTGTGATTGTGAATAACTTTTTTCCAAAGAAATCAAATTTGGCAGATTTCTGTTTTTTTTGTACCTTTGCAAAAAAAGTTACGATGAATTACGATTTAATAGTTATCGGAAGTGGTCCCGGCGGATATGTTGCCGGAATTCGAGGAGCGCAATTAGGTTTAAAAACCGCCGTTGTAGAATGTGCGGATTTGGGCGGTGTTTGTCTGAATTGGGGCTGTATTCCAACGAAAGCGCTTTTGAAAAGTGCACAAGTTTTTCAGTATTTGCTTCATGCGGAAACTTATGGCGTGCGCTTCGACACTTCGACCCTGCTCAGTGCAGGCAAGCTCAGTGCCCATGACACAGTCAAGGCGGATTTGGATGCCATGGTTACACGCAGTCGAAACGTTGCGGAAACTATGAATAAAGGCGTTGCGTTTTTACTGCAAAAAAACAAAGTTGATGTGATTCGGGGTTTTGGAAAAGTAAAGCCGAATAAAATCGTTGAAGTAAAATCAGTGGAAACCGGCGAAACGACAGAATACTCTGCAAACCACATCATCATTGCGACAGGTGCTCGCAGTCGAGAATTGCCGAACTTACCGCAAGACGGCGAAAAAATCATTGATTATCGTAAAGCAATGACGTTGCGCAAACAGCCGGAATCAATGGTAGTTGTGGGCTCCGGAGCAATCGGGTCGGAATTTGCACATTTTTATCAATCCATCGGCACAAAAGTTACTTTGGTGGAGTTTTTGCCTCAAATTGTTCCTGCTGAAGATGCAGATGTTTCGGCACAACTCAGCCGTTCGTTCCGAAAAAACGGCATGAAAATTATGGTGGATTCGAGTGTTGAACACGTTGATACGACAGGCGATTTGTGTAAATGTACCATCAAAACCAAAAAAGGCGAAGAAATTGTGGAAGCGGAAATTGTACTTTCTGCTGTCGGCATTACAACCAATATCGAGCACATCGGACTGGAAGAAACCGGCATCGAACTTGACGGAACAAAAATCAAGGTTGATGAGTTTTATCGCACCAATCAAGACGGTTATTATGCCATTGGCGATATCGTTCACGGACCTGCTTTGGCACACGTTGCATCACACGAAGCCCTTGTTTGTGTTGAAAAAATCGCAGGATTAAATCCGCATGCCGTGAATTACAACAACATTCCGGCATGTACTTACGCCACTCCGGAAATTGCATCTGTCGGGCTTCCCGAGAAAAAAGCACAAGAAGCAGGACACGAAATCAAAGTTGGAAAATTCCCGTTCACGGCTTCCGGAAAAGCTACGGCTTCCGGAAACAGAGACGGTTTCGTGAAAGTGATTTTTGATGCAAAAACCGACGAAATGCTGGGTTGCCACATGATTGGCGACAATGTTACGGAAATGATTGCTGAAGCCGTTGTCATTCGAGAAAAAAATATCAAAGCATACGAAATTTTGTCTGCAATTCACCCACACCCGACCATGTCGGAAGCCTTGATGGAAGCGGTGTCTGTTGCTTATGGACAGGCAGTGCATTTGTAAATAGGTTGTTTCGACACTTCGACAAGCTCAGTGTCCAACTGCCGAACTGCGGTCGTTGAGCCTGTCGAAACGCCCGCAAACCCAAATCAAAAATCA